>PDWI01003569.1_pt1 | contig 35684 bp, 25 predicted proteins | sample 1430891 | NCBI WGS metagenome assembly PDWI01 (sample SAMN01162508, study PRJNA174530) | Oral metagenome, whole genome shotgun sequencing project. | biome: Marine environment; feature: Marine mammal; material: Swab sample of the gingival sulcus; isolation source: swab sample of gingival sulcus... | reverse complement strand
CGGTGGTGAAGTCCAGCACCGCACGATCGGACCAGGCGGCACTGGTGACGAAGTTGTGCAGCGACTGATGGCTCGCCTGCACATGATCGGGATCGACGGCTGCCGCGATCGACTCGATGGACTTGCGCTCGATCGGCAGGGTCAGTGCCGAGCAGTAGTTGCGGAAGTGCTGCTGACGCCTGCTGTGCCTGCCGATCGCCGGAGAGAGGGCGTCAGGACAGTGCTGGAATCGGTCGCGGAATTCGGACATCGCAGGAGGAAACCAGTTTGACTTCCCGTGTATATGGACTGCATTCCTGCATCTGACACAGTAGTGCTACGCTGGACTCCAGGCGTGCGGTGTCAAGTTGCAGGTCAAGCCAGGCTCACACCGTACACGCAGGAATCCGTGCTGCAACCCCGGAAACTGCCGGTGTACCCTCCGATGCCGAACGGAATGAACGATGGCGAGACTGACAAGAATCGAAGCGCAGCAGCGCCTGCACTCCCTCAGGGGCAACCTGACCGCACTGCAATATCGAACTCTGCAGGGGCTTGCCGAGCTGATTTCACAAAACAGGGACATCTCGGCCGACCAGGCACGGAAAGCTCTCGGCAATTTGGCTCCCGAGGCGGCCAGGGAATTCAGAAGCTCAGTCAATTCGAGTTTCACTGACGCAGGCGCCGATCTCCGGCTCGAATCGACTGGCCCCGACAACAACGACCGGTGCTTCGAAGGCGACAATCCGGCGACGGAGCGAATGGTCGCACATTCCGCCAATGCGGCTCGGCAGATGCTTCCAAAGAACCCGATCGAAGCCGATGCCGTCGAGAAGGTGGACGCCACAGTGATCCACATCGTTGCGAGCAGAGAGGACTGGGGTGCAGAGGACTCGCCAACCAGGAAACTGGCAAAGCTGATTCAGGATCATGCCGCCGCAAGCAAAGACAAATACATAATCACCAGCCCGGCGGACGTACTGGCCGGCGAGAAGACTGCCGAAGTGGAAGACTCCCTGCTGCGAAGCGCCCACGCGATAGTGGTTTTGCAGTCGACCCGTCTGGTTTCAGAAACCGAAAAGTGTGCGGCTTTGCGAAGACATGCAACCAAGACCGTAGTCGTTCCGCTGGAGGATGGTGCGTCTGACGCCAAGGACTGCACTGGTGAGCGTCCGTTCTTCCCCGGAAAGCCCTGGTTGCGCGTTGGATTCGTCCGCGGATACGACTTCGAAGAGCAACAGTTCATCCGTGACATATTCAACGAGATTGGCCAGACGTTGAGCCCGGAACCCTGGCCACAACCAAACAGCGACCCGCACCTACACAATGCAACGACAGAAGTTGACGTGGAAGAAGAAGGTCAAATCGCTGGCTCGACGGCAGGGCAAAACAACGAAGTCGATTACTCCTGGCTTGGCGACAGCCCTGACTCGATGACATCTCCAAGCCTCACCCCGGTGAGAGTGCCCGCTGTCGCCAGGCTGGTCGACTGGGCAACGAGCCCGGAGCCCACGGAACCGGTGAGCGCAGCCATTCTGGGCGGCGTCGGCATGGGCAAATCCACAACGGTCGCGCGCCTGACCCGCGAGCTGATTCAGCTGCATGAGAACGACCCGTCCGTCCCGTTGCCCATCCTTCTTGATCTCGGCAAGCCTGAAGCGGCAGAAATCAGCGACAAGTCCTCCCGGGACATTGTCCAACAGGTGCTCGTCAATTCGGCTACCGGGCTGTCGGAACCAGTCTGCATTGATGATCTGCAGGATGTGCTGAGCAGCGAACGAACCCTGGTCATTGTCGATGGGCTGGACGAAGCGCTAGCGCGGCTGGAACTCATGGAGGGGCAAAACCTGATCCAGGACCTTTGCGATACGGTGTTCGGCGCCGGAAAGGCAAGCACCAGGCTGCTGTGGGCTTGCCGGTCTCATTGCTTCTGCGCCATGGTTGCAGAGTCCACGCCTGCAAACGTTGCAGGTTCCACTCCCATGAACGCGGAAGGACGCCAGGACGCCCCCGACCACGGATTCCTGCTGCTGCATATGCTTCCTTTGACGCCCAGGCAGATCAAGGGATACCTGGCAGACAATCTCGGCTCCGAAGCCGCGGCGAACCGCGCCTGGCAGATGATGGAATCCGTCTACGACCTGCAAGGGCTGGCCCAGCACCCCGACTCGCTCAAGCTCATTCAAGAAAGCTTGAAACCGTTCGAAGGCCGAGCGACCACTGATGCGCCACTGACCTCCGCCGGTTTGTACGAGATGCTGGTAGATCAGTGGCTGGCCAACGATCATGCAAAGCGCCAACTCGATCCGGAGCACGAGAAACAACTCCTCGGTGAGCTGGCACATCGGCTCTGGACCACCAATAGACGTTCCTGGACGGCAACAGACATCGACCGATTGCTGGCGGATCACCCGGCAGAGCATCTCGAAATGGCTCGGAGCCACGACAAGAATGTACCGAGTCTCTGGCAACAGGATCTACGGGCTTCCGCCTTCGTGCTGCTCGCCAGGGATCGCTTCTCCTTTGCTCACGCGCCTCTACTGGAGTTTTTCCTGGCGCAAAGGCTTGTCGCAGCGCTGACCGAACCATCAGAGAGATGCGTTGCGATATGGGGTTCAGTCGTTCCCAGCCCCGAATGCTTGCACTTCCTGGCGGAAATCGTCTCTCGGCATGAAGATCGAGACGAGCTGCTGTCGGCAATGCAGCAGGCGGCAGCCACCGATAGCGCAGCCGCCCAAACGATTCTTGCCTACGCACTTACCGGAGCCCGGATACCAGACGCGCAGCCGTCCCTCGCTGGCGCGATGCTGGCGGGCAGCAAACTGACAAGGAAGGTTGTGGTCGGAATCGATTTCCGCCGCGCCGATCTAGCCGGCAGCAGCCTTGCGAATTGCGTATTCGAAACCTGTGATTTCAGCAACGCACAGCTTTCGGCGGCGACTCTGACCGGTACCCGGTTCCGTCACTGTGATCTCTTCGGCGTCGATCTGTCCGACGCCTCCACCAGCTTCACGGAGATCATTTGGTGTGAGAACGTGATGGATACCCCTGGCCTATTGGTTGCTCCCGTGGCTGATGTTCCCGATGCCACTGCCTCTCCGGCTACTCTCAGCGCTCACACCGACTCCATCGTCAGTTGTTGCTTCAATCACGACAACACCCGGATACTCACCACCAGCCGCGACGGAACCGCCCGCCTCTGGAACCCCGCCACGGGACGATGCATACAGACTCTCACCGGCCACACGGGGCAGGTGAGCAGAGGCAGCTTCAACCACGACGGCACTCGAATACTCACCACCGGCGTTGATGGCACCGCCCGCCTCTGGAACCCCACCACCGGCCAATGCCTCCAAATCCTCGATCGACGACATGCCCAAACCCACGACGGCCTCACCAACTCTGTCACCGGCATAGTCTTCGGACATGACGGTACCCTCATCCTCACCACCAGCAGAGATGACGCCGCCCGGATCCGGAATCCCGCCTCCGGTCTTTGCATTTACACCTTGAAAGGCCAATTCGAACGCATCACCAGCGGCATTTTGAACCATGATGGCACCCTGATTCTCACAACCCACAAAGATGGCATTGCCCGCATCTGGAACCCTACCACCGGGCATTGCCTCCATGCCCTCATGGGGCAAACCAAACACATCACAAGCGGCTGCTTCAACCACGACGGCACCCGGGTTCTCACCATCTGCCGTGATGGCAGCGCCTGCATCTGGAGCCCCGACACCGGACGATGCATACAGACTCTCACCGAGGACACCGGGAAGATGAGAAGCGGCAGCTTCAACCATGATGGCACCCGAATAATGACCACCAGCTTTGATGGCATCGCCCGCATCTGGAACGCCAACAACGGTGAATGCCTCCACACACTCAAGGGCCACAACAGTGAAATCAACGGTGGCCTCTTCAACCATGACGGCAGCCGAATACTCACCACCAGCCACGACGGAACCGCCCATATCTGGAGCCCCGGCACCGGACGATGCTTGCATACCCTCATCGGACACACCCGCAACATCACAAGCGGCTGCTTCAACCACGACGGCACCCGAATAGTGACCACCGGCTTTGATGGCTCCGCCCGCATCTGGAACCCCGACACCGGACGATGCGTCCACACCTTCGAAGGCCACGGTAGAAGCGTCGAGAGTGGCAGCTTCAACCATGACGACACCCAGATCCTGACCACTTGCCGCGACGGAACCGCCCACATCTGGAACCCCGACACCGGCACGAGGCTGCACACCCTGGAAGGCCATACCGAATGGCTCCACAGCGGCAGCTTCAATCACGACGGCACCCAGGCCCTCACAGTCGACAACAAGAACACCGCCCGCATCTGGAACCCCAACACGGGACAATGCCTCCACACACTCAGGGGCCACCGTGTTGATCTCCTGGCCAGCGGCAGCTTCAACCACGACGGCACCCGGGTTCTCACCATCTGCCGTGATGGCTCCGCCCGAATCTGGAGCACCGACACCGGACGATGTCTCCACACACTCTCCAACGACTCCTGTTACGTTGACAGCGGCAGCTTCAACCATGACAGCACCGAGGTCCTTCTCGTCAGCTTCAACGGTATCGCCCACATCTGGGAACCCGACACCGGAAAATGCCTGCGAATCCTCGAAGAGCACACGGCATTACTCGGCAGCGGCATCTACGACCCAAATGGCACTCAGATCCTCACCATCATCCGATGCCGCTCGGCCTGCATCTGGAACCCCAGAACCGCAGACTGCATTCAGACCTTCACCGGCCACACAAACGACATAACGAGCTGTGCCTTCAACCACGACAGCACCCGGCTACTCACCACCAGTCGAGACGCCACCGCCCGCATCTGGGATACCAAAAGCGGCCAATGCCTGCGGATTCTCGAAGGCCACACCAGCACTGTTACCGATGGCAGCTTCAGCCACGACGGCACCAAGGTTCTCACCACCAGCAGCGACGGAACCGCCCGCATCTGGTGCGACGGCAGAGTCGAACTGATAATCGAGTTCCTGCCTGAAAACGACTACGCGGTGCGCGACGGATCCGGGAAACTTCTTGCGGTCAGCGATCGGGCCTGGCGCTGGCTGGGCTATGCGAAAGAGATCGACGGCAAACTTGTTCCCCTGCCAGCCGAATACTACGGAGAACTCGTGCCTGGACAATCGTGGAATCCGGCCACGCCCTGATCGTTGACCTCGGCAAGCTCGAAGTGAAATCGCGACTCGCCGGGGGCGGATTCAAGTGCTCGCCATCGGTGTGCACCCACCCCGATCCCGATGCCTGCACGTAGCTGACCGAACGAGCCAGCAGCAGTGATCACAGGCAATACCGAGGCCTGCATGCAAAACACCGCGAGAGCCATCAAGGACATTCCGTTTCGAAGTCATCCCTTTCCAGTGCGCCGCCCTCCGTTACTCGCAGGCGGCTGGCTCTGAACGCGCGATCCGGCAATGTACTGTTGCAGCTGTCACGGAGAACGAAGGGTTCTGTCGCCACTTCTGCGTAGCGCGAACCTGCCAGCGACACGATGTCAACAGAGGCGAGACTGACTCCCATTTGATAGCCGTACTGTATCAGCAGCAGCTCATCCAGTTTCTGTTCATCACCATTCCCCCCACTGCTGTCGATGTCGATGGCTGCCGGCATGCTCATGTAAGGCTCATCGGTGACGAACTGTGAAAGCAACTCACCGCGCCTGCGCGGCGAAGCATCAGCGCGTGCCTTGTCAGTTTCAGCAGGCTCGTCCGATGCCTCGCGTTGCACGGTATCGAACACCGCGATCATCGAGTTGTCCCGATCGGCGCGGATCAGCAGATACGCCCACTGTTCTGTCGAGGCTGATGTAAAGGCACCACGAACAGGCCCTTCAACGCGCAGTGGCTCCGGCAAGGGCGTGCCATAGACAGCCAGCTTTATCTGCTCTGCATCGGGCGGCTCCTTGCCTGGCTGTGCGGTACGCAAGGGTTGACGCCGGAAATCAACGACCGTCTGCGAATCTGCTGACGGTGACTCGCTGTGCAATGGAGTCGACCAGCAGGAAACGAGCAATAGCGCAACCACCACAATCAGAGCTGGGCTGCGGAAACCTGAGCGTGCCACTACGCGCATTCTGTCCTCCCTGCAGAACCGAGACCCGTACTATCTCGGATCGCTGATGAATTGATACACTTTACTGTGCACCACTAGCCAGCAGATTCGGTGAAATAAAGACACGGGTACCGTCGTCAAGCTTGATCCACGTCAGGAAGTCCACGTGATCGCCGGTACTGTGGCCGGTGCTCCCTTGATCACCGATATCCTGCCCGGCGCGAATGGTGTCACCAACGCCCACCGTAAAACCGTCTGCATGTGCATAGTGTGCGTACACTGGATACTCTCTGCCACCGTAGGAGAAAGTCTGATCGCTGACTGCAATCAGGCGATTGCCATAGCCACCGCCCGACTTGATCTCAGCCACCTTACCATCGAACCATGAATCGATACGCCCGTTGGCAGTTACATAGTCGATACCAAGATTGTATGTGCCCGCTGGCACGGTTTCAGCCTGTGCGGGATTATCCGAGAAGACAGCGAGAGCGGCACTCTTGCTGCTGTGTGGACCACCGCGTGCCATGAAGCCTTCCGTCAGCGTGAATTCGCCGATCACCGGCGATGTGATGCGTTGACGTGCAGGCGTGGTGCGTTCATGAATGGACTGACTGAGTTGCAGACCAGCGCCTGTCTCTGGTGCTGGTGCTGGTGCTGGTGCTGGTGCCGGTGCCGCCGGAGGGGCCGTACCCTCGTTACCGACACCCGTCTGATCGAACAAGGCTCGACCTGTTGCGTCATTGAAATAGCCGTTTGGCGACAGACCCTGGTTTCGTTGAAACCGCGATATGGCATTCGCAGTGATTGGCCCCAGGCTGCCATCGACAAACCCGGATCGCTGGTCTGCCGGAACTGCACCGCTGTCGAGCAGCCGCTGTTGTACGGCACTTACGCCGCCGAACATGCGCGCCGCCACTTGCGAGGTGGCCTCCCCGGAAGTGACCCGCCCATCATTGTTGTAATCCAGTGGACGGTTTGCTCGGTAGGCTGCGGTTCCGGCAACGAAGCCACGCAGGGTACTGTCGGGATCGGGTGTGGCAGTGCCGGAGAGTACCGCCGAGTACATGCCTTCCAACGTACCCAACCGGCCCTGATATTGTGGCTGCGAGAAGTACTTCTCGACGAAAGCCAACTGCTCCATTTCGCTCATGCGAGCCAGTTCCGCCGTCGATGTACCCAGGCCGCGAGCAGTATCGGGGATGAACTGTATCAAGCCGGTTGCACCGATGGAATTGGTTTCCGAGGCCGAGAAGCTGCCCCCGGTTTCAAAACTCATCACCGCCAGCAAGTGCTCGGGTTTGGCATCCAACCGCGACGCCATGGCTTCGACTTCACCAATGAATTCGGGTGTCACATTGGGGTTGTTGGCCAGGCCCTGGATCTGTGAGTAGTCGAACCTGCCACTACCGTTGGCTCCCGGTGCCGAGGGATCGCCAGCTGGCGTCGCCGGCCCGGTCGCGACGGACCCAGCGCCTCCCGCATTACCGCTTCCTGCAGGTGTATTTGCAGAGGGTACGACAAATACATCACCCGGATAAATCAGATCAGGGTTCTTGATGTCATTGGCCGCCACCAGGTCGGCAACGGATGTCTGAGAACGTTCTGCGATGGCTGAGAGCGTGTCGCCTGATTGCACCGTGACGGTATTCGGTGCAGGCACCGTGATGCGATCACCGGGGTAGATCAGGTCGGGATTGGCGATCTGAGGATTGGCTTTGATCACTGATTGCAGAGACGCACCGTGACGCGCTGCAATGTCACTCAAGGTATCGCCGTACTCGACCGTATGCGATTTATCGGTGCGTGCCGTGTTCGATGCATTGTTGGTGGGTTCGGTGGGGGGATTGACGGTGTTTATGGGCATGGTGTTTCATCCGTAGCGTTACAGTATTCGATACCGAAACTCTATATATGACGCAGGTATCGATCCATACGTGAAACTACGTACAAATTCGAGCGCCCTCTGCATTGACGCCGTTGCGGCAGGCACATTTACTTACAGATCGGAAAGTCTGTTGATCGTCAAGCCCAGTCTGTTGAAAACGGTGTCTGCAGGAGAAAGAGCTGCTGGCGCACCTTGCGAGACTTCACGCCACGACGCGCTTCGAGCGGGAATCGCATATCTTCGAGCGGCGCTTCCTCGAGCGTAGAGAACGACCTTCCGTGCAGACATCCGCCGAGTGGTGCAGGCGATGGACGCGCCTTGCAGGTGCTCGATCGCCACTGTCGCGCCGCCGGGTGGCTGATCCGGCTCTGTGCGGGTTTTGGTGCAGGATGGTTGCGGCGTCCTCACCCGCGAGGAGTTGGAACAGGGCTTCGATTCTCGAGGCCGGGGCGAAATGACAGCAGTGCGAGGGTGTGGGTTGCACTCGCAACGAATACCTGATCGGGTTATGCTCGGCCTCTTCCACCGGGAACCACCCACCGAAGAGACATCCATCGGGAACCAGCGCATGACCGATCAGCCCATCCTGACCGAACTCGACGACCGCGGCATCCTGCGCCTGACGCTCGACACACCGGAAAGGCGCAATGCCCTTTCAGTTGCCATGCTCGAGTCCCTGGGCGAGGCCATCGAACGCGCGGGCGCCGACCCTGCCGTGCGCGTCGTCGTCATCGCCGCCAACGGCCCCGCCTTCAGCGCCGGGCACGATCTCAAGGAGATCACCGCGGCGCGCGCATCGGCTGATCGTGGTCGGGCCTTCTTCAGCGAACTCATGACGCTCTGTTCAAAGGTCATGCAGGCGATCGTGAACTGCCCCAGACCCGTGATTGCGGAGGTCTCCGGCATCGCCACGGCCGCCGGCTGTCAACTGGTGGCAAGCTGTGATCTGGCGCTTGCCGCCGACGATGCCCGCTTCGCCACACCGGGTGTTCACATCGGCCTCTTCTGCTCGACGCCGATGGTGGCCCTGTCGAGAAACGTAGCGAACAAGCACGCCATGGAAATGCTGTTGACGGGCGAGATGGTGTCTGCCGAACGTGCCGCCGACATCGGACTCGTCAACCGCGCCGTGGCACCCGAAGAACTCCGCGAAGCCACCTTGGCCCTGGCGCGCAACATCGCAGCCAAATCGCGTCATACTATCGCCATCGGCAAGCGCACCTTCCATTCGCAGCGCGAGAAATCGCTCGCCGATGCCTACGAAGAAGCCTCGCACGTCATGGTCGAGAACTTGCTCGCGCGCGATGCCGAAGAAGGTATCGATGCCTTCATCGGCAAGCGCCAGCCCGTGTGGGAAGACAGATAGTCCCGCGGGAAGGCAGTCAGAAACCCGTACAACGACACGACACCGGCCAGTGACGAACGACAAGCCAGCAAGCATGAAAGACACATCGAACAAGACCCGGAACCCCTTCAACATCGATCTCGATCGTTGCCCGGCGAATCATCAGCCACTGACGCCACTGATCTTCCTCGAACGTGCCGCCAGCGTCTATCCGGACTACACGGCCATCGTGCACGGCAAGCTGCGGCGCAACTACGCCGAGTTCTACCGCCGCTCGCGTCAACTGGCCTCGGCCCTCGCGAAGCTTGGCCTCGGCCGCGGCGATACCGTATCGGTCCTGCTCCCGAACGTGCCGGCCATGCTCGAATGTCATTACGGCGTACCGATGTGCGGTGCGGTACTGCATTCGATCAACACGAGGCTCGATGCCGGCATCATCGCCTTCCAGCTCGACCACGCCATGGCAAAGGCCGTCATCGTCGACCGGGAATTCATGCCGCTGATGCAGGAGGCGCTGAAGCTCGCGAAGGGTACGCCCGTACTCATTCAGTATGACGACCCCGAGTGGGACGATGCCGGCAATGCAGCGGCGACCGCCGCCACCGAAAGCAACGGTGAGACCGCCGACCGCGAACAGGCAAGGCCGATCGATCACGACTACGACGCCTTCGTCGACGGCGGCGATCCCGACTTCGACTGGCTGATGCCCGAGGACGAATGGGATGCCATCTCGATCAACTACACCTCCGGCACCACGGGCGATCCCAAGGGCGTGGTCTACCACCACCGCGGCGCCTATCTGCTCGCCCAGGGCAATGCCCTGACCACCTCGATGCAGAAGCACGCCGTGTATCTCTGGACTCTGCCGATGTTCCACTGCAACGGCTGGTGCTTCCCATGGACGATGTCGGTCATCAACGGTACCCACGTCTGCCTGCGACAGGTACGCGCCGGCCCCATCTGGGATGCAATCGCCGACGAGGGCGTTACCCATCTCTGCGGTGCACCGATCGTGATGTCGCTGATCATTTCGGCACACGACGACGAGAAGCGCGAGCTGGACCATCTGGTGCAGTTCTTCACGGCCGCCGCTCCGCCCCCCGAAAGCGTGCTTGCCGCCATGAAGGCCGCCGGCTTCGACGTCACGCACCTCTACGGCCTGACCGAAACCTATGGCCCTGCCGTGGTCAATGACTGGCATCGCGAGTGGAACGAACTTTCGCCCACCGAGCAGGCTCACGTGAAGGCACGCCAGGGCGTGCGCTACCTGCCGCTCGAAGGGCTCGACGTGATGGATCCCGACACCATGCAGCCCGTGCCCCGTGACGGCAAGACACTCGGCGAGATCATGTTCCGTGGCAATGTGGTCATGAAGGGCTATTTCAGAAACCCCGAAGCCACCAAAAGAGACTTCGCCGGCGGCTGGTTCCATTCGGGCGATATCGCCGTCATGCACCCCGACGGTTACATCCAGATCAAGGATCGCTCCAAGGACGTGATCATCTCGGGCGGCGAGAACATCTCCTCGATCGAAGTCGAGGACGCGCTCTACAGGCATCCGGCAGTCGGCGCGGTCGCCGTGGTCGCCATGCCGCACGAGAAATGGGGCGAGACACCCTGCGCCTACATCGAACTTGCCGAAGGCGAGAGCACCGACGCCGACGCGCTGCGTGCCTTCTGTCGCGAGCACCTGGCTTCCTACAAGGTGCCGGGGAAATTCGTGTTTGACGAGATTCCCAAAACCTCGACCGGCAAGGTTCAGAAGTTCGTGCTCAGGGAGAAGGCACGCGAACTCGATTGAGCCGCATGTGCCGCATGTGCCGCATGTGCCGCATGTGCTTTACATGATGCACCGGCCTTGTGCCGGTGGGGCCGCTCGGAACCGTTGCGAATGGCACCGCTCAGAACCATTGCGTGTGGTGCCACTCGCCCGACGGGTCATCCACGCGCTGGTAAGTGTGCGCACCGAAGTAGTCGCGCTGTGCCTGCAGCAGATTCGCCGGCAGCCGTCCGCGACGGTAACCGTCATAGAATGCAAGCGCGGCACTCATTGCCGGCATCGTGAGTCCGACTTCCGCGGCGCGTGACACGACGCGACGCCATCCACCCTGATCGTCGGCGAGGCGGTTGCGGAAGAATTCGGCGAAGAGCAGATTCTCGAGTTCGGGCTCGCCCTGGTAGGCGCTGATGATTTCCTCGAGGAATACCGCGCGAATGATGCAGCCCTCGCGCCACATCTGCGCGATACCGGCGTAGTTGAGCTTCCAGCCATGACTCTCGGCAGCTGCCTTCATGAGCATGTAACCCTGAGCGTAGGAAAGAATCTTCGCGGCGTACAAGGCCGAGCGGAGATCGCTCACCGCCTCGTTCCGATCGACATCGAGTTTCCCGAGTGACGGCCCCGGCAGTATTCCGGCAGCCTTCTCGCGCTCGCCCTTCAGGGCCGACAGCATGCGCGTCTGTACCGAAGCCGTGATCAGATGCAGCGGCACGCCCAACTCGAGCGCGTTCACTGCCGTCCACAGGCCCGTGCCCTTCTGCCCTGCCTTGTCGAGAATCGTGTCGAGCGTGTATGTGCCTTCCTCACGATGCGCCATGATGTCGGCCGTGATCTCGATCAGATAGCTTTCGAGTTCACCACGGTTCCATTCGGCGAACACCTCGTGCATGTCTGCGTTGCTCATGCCGAGAAGATGCTGCATGAAATCGTAGCACTCGCAGATGAGCTGCATGTCGCCATACTCGATGCCGTTGTGCACCATTTTCACGTAGTGCCCGGCACCGCCCTCACCCACCCAGTCGCAGCAGGGAACGCCCTTGTCGGTCTTCGCGGCAATCGCCTGCAGCATGTCCTTCACCTGCGGCCAGGCATCGGGGTTGCCACCCGGCATCATCGACGGACCGTGACGCGCGCCCTCTTCGCCACCGGAAACACCGCAGCCGAGCATCAGGATGCCCTTCTCGGCCAGTGCCTTCACGCGCCGTTCGGTGTCACGATAGTTCGAATTGCCGCCATCGATGATGATGTCACCCTCGTCGAGGTGCGGGAGAAGGCCCTCGATGACGGCATCGACCGGATCGCCGGCCTTGACCATCAGAAAGACACACCGCGGACGTGCCAGCGATGCGGCAAGTTCGGCGTAATCGCGTGTTGGCAGGAAGTCATGCCGGCCTGCGGATTCACGCACGAAGCGCTCGAGTGACTCCGGGCTCCGGTTGCAGAGCGCAAGCCGGTAGCCGTGGTCGCTGAAGTTCATGGCGAGGTTCTCGCCCATGACGCCGAGTCCGACCAGACCGAGATCGCACGATCCGCTCTCGCCCACTGTCACCGCTTGTGCTTCGCTCATTGGCCGCTCCGTTATGTCGTGGTTTCCGGCTGGGTTCGAACCAGTATACGCACAAGCCGAACACTGCCGCACCAGTCAGGCGATCAGGCTGTTGGCCAGCCATACCATGCGTCGCCATTGTGCTTCACTGTTGGTAGTCAATGCGATTCGAGGCAAACTGCCCGATACCATCAAAACCAGCAGCTTGTGGATCCGAAGCCTTGGAAGCCGCCAGGCAGCAATTCCCGGTGAACTGACGACTCCCGGATCTTCACGGTGCGCTCTACCAACCCAGCGATGTGAGGAAATTCAATATCAGGCGATGGGCTTGCATCAATCCGTCGACATTTGCCGTGGTTTCGGAGCCGTCTTCTGCGACCGACAGAAAAACACCATGACCGCCGGGTACGGTGCAGTAATCAACTCTTGACGTGAGTTGAGCGCGCAGATATCGCGCATCGTTTGGATAGGAGAGCACCGTGTCCTGGTTGCCTTGCAGTAACAGAGTGGGTAGCTGCAATCGCTTGACACCCTCTGCGGTGAACAGTGCTTCACCAACGGGGGCCATCGCGATCACCGCATGTGCTCGTATTGATTCGACCGGGTGAAGCAGCTCTCGATGCCACCCCATCTTTTGCCGGGCTTGTGCCAACCAACGTGTCATGACGCCATGGTTCACGCACATCACATCATGTCGCGGGTGAGTTTGGCAATAGCGCTCCAATGCGGATGATGACGGCTGTGCACCTCCTGCAACCAGTGCCGTATAGGCACCAGCCGAAAAGCCCATCGCAACCACACGTTGCCGATTGACCGAATCGGCCAACTCGGAGTTCAGCACGGCATCCAATGCAGCGTTCCACTCGCGAGGCCGATTCGCCCATACCTTGACGGTCGAAGACCCGCGCGAGTCCATTGCATTGTCAAGGGCATGTACCGGCGTAGCGACAACGTAACCTTTACTGGCCAGGAAATACGCAGTTTTCCAGTGACTCAGATGTGATCCCATGGATCCGTGCGAAAGAACAACGAGAGGATAGAGACCCTCGAGCGGTTCGGCGTTTCGGGCTACGCGAAGTTGCACTTGACCAATGACCAGTTGATCCTCCTGCGCCTGTGTCGGGTACCAAACCATCAAGGGCAAGGGTCGATCCGACAGCGTGCTTTGGTAGCCTATCTGTTTGATGGCTACTGAAAAGGACGGCACAGTGTGCGCAAGAGTCATCGGTAGCGAAACAGCAGCCTGCGCATGAAGCGGCGTCGAAAGCACCCAAAGTAGCGAGAACACAAGTGTCCAGCCGCATATTCGGTGGACAGATCGACCAAGATCTCCAGCGGAGTGATGACGGCAGAGTTGACGGGCAAGAAGATTCATTGCAGGGAATTCAAAAGCAGAGGGCCGCATTCAGCAACAGGCTCTTGTCCACAGTGCTGCTTCCGTACTCACCATGGCCTGAAATCAGTTCAAACGCCCGTGCCGTGAGCGATGCGGGCAAGCGGCATTGTCCAACAACCCACGACCCTGGCCGGTCGATCCGGAATCTCACAGCCTGTCGCCGAGCCCCAGTGACGCGCGTCGCTCGCGGATCGACTGTGCGAGAACGCGCGCCAGTCGCATGCTGTCCTTGCGCTCGAAGGCGACCATCAGCCGCATTTCGAGCGAGGCGGCCTGCTCGAGCCATCTGGCCCGGCGTTCACTGTCCCTGTCGCAGGCGGCGGCACGTTCGAGGCGCTTGATCAGCTCCTCGTAGATGACGGCCTCGAAGGACTTCCGCGATGGCGTCTTCGTCGGCGCGGGCTGCGCGCGTCTTTCGCCACGCTGCTCGGCTTCGAGCCAGGCCTGGTAGCGGTTTTCGGCGATGAGGTCGAAAGGGTTCAATGCTGCCATCCGACGACGGTACGGGAATGATGGTACTTCAGTGGTGTATAAGATATTTATTGTCAACAACGCCCTGTATGGACACGAGACAATAGGCCGGAATCGGCATCATAATTGTTTGATAGTCACATTCCCGTTCCGGTCACGACCAGCCGTGTCTGCACAACCGCTCAACTCCACCAGACGTACGGTCTCCGAACTCAACGCCGCAAGGCGTGAGGCGGTATCGCTGCGCCTCGCGGGCGCGACCATCGCGGAAGCGCGGGCGAAAACCGCACTCAGCGCACCAACCATCATCGCGGCCCTCAAGGCCTACCGGCATGGCGGCTGGGACGCCGTTGACGTCAAGCCTCGGGGGCGCCCGCGAGCGGATCGACTGGCAGGCTCCGACACCCGCCCTTCCGGAAACCGTACCAGTGGCGCGACGGGCGCCCGCCCCTCCGGCGGCCGTGCCAGCAGCGCGACAGGCACCAGCACTTCCGGGAACCGCGCCGGTGGTGCAGCAGGCGACAGCGAACCCACTGACCAGGCAGCGCCCCGTCAGCGCGACACCTCGGTGAACCTGCGCAATCGTGCCCTCCTGGCGATGCTCTCACCCCCACCCTTGCCAGATGGCAAGGCTGGTGGCCCGTCAGCGCCACTCTGGTGCAACGATGCCACCACTGCCTGGCTGGCGGCCAACCTGGTGCGTGCCGTCAGCCACTCGACCGTACGCAACTGGCTCGGCCAGTGGCAGCTGCTGCCGGCAAGCCGCTATCGGACCATAAGGTCGGCAGCGAGGCGCGACGAATCCGTCGACACGCCGAGCGCAGGCACCGCCCTCAAGCCGGTTTCTCCGGCCGATGACGCGCTCGCCGCCCTGCTGGCACAGCACGAATCCTTCGCGCGTCGACAACGCCGACTCAAACGCCCACTCTTCTGGGTCGATGCCCGCCGCCTGCCACCAACCGGCGGCGAGCAGCCCTTCTGGCAGCTCTTTGCGCACGATCTCCGCGGGCACCCACGGTGGCTGCTGACACGATCGCGGCCCGGCGTCACCGATTACCTCCGATTCTGGGAAGCGCTCAGACAGGCCAGCGGCGGTCCACTGGCACTGGTCTTGCCCCAGCAATCACTTGCCCACATACCCGCACTGGCCAACTGGCTCGCGCAGAGCGCCACCGAATACCTGATCGTCGACGCAGCGAATCACGCCGCCCCGCGCGGCAATCGACAACACGCTGACCCCTCGATCACGACATCAACCAACACAACGACAGCGACAGAACCCATGAGCAAGCAGTCTGCCGTGGTGGCCAGGGATACCGCGCCATCCGAAGCCGCACCGGAGAATGCCCCGGCGCCCGCCACCCGCACCCTCACTCACCTCCAGCGCCTCGAAGCCGAGTCCATCCAGATCATGCGCGAAGTGGTGGCCGAGGCCGAGAACCCGGTCATGCTCTACTCGATCGGCAAGGACAGCGCGGTCATGCTGCACCTTGCACGCAAGGCCTTCTACCCGGCACCACCGCCCTTTCCCCTCCTCCACGTCGACACGCAGTGGAAGTTCCGGGCCATGTACGAGTTTCGCGAAAAGATCGTCAGGGACTACGGACTGGAGCTCATTCAGTACGTGAATCCCGAGGGCGTCGAGAAAGGTGTCAATCCGTTCACCCACGGCTCGTCGCTGCACACCGACATCATGAAGACACAGGGCCTCAAGCAGGCGCTCGACAAGTACGGCTTCGACTTCGCCTTCGGAGGCGCACGTCGCGATGAAGAGAAGTCGCGTGCCAAGGAGCGCGTGCTTTCCTTCCGCAACGCCCAGCACCGCTGGGATGCGAAGAACCAGCGCCCCGAACTCTGGCAGCTCTACAACACCCGCAAGCGCAAGGGCGAATCGATACGCGCCTTCCCGCTCTCGAACTGGACCGAACTCGACATCTGGCAGTACATCCACAAGGAAGAGATTCCGATCGTGCCGCTGTACTACGCGGCCGAGCGCCCGATCGTCTGGCGCGACGGCACCATGATCATGGTCGATGACGAGCGCATGCCGCTCAGGGAAGGCGAAGTGCCCGAGATGAGGAAGGTTCGCTTCCGCACACTTGGCTGCTACCCGCTCACGGGCGCCGTCGACTCGAACGCCGCAACCCTCGAAGACATCATCCAGGAGATGCTCCTGACCCGCACCTCCGAACGCCAGGGCCGCATGATCGATCATGACGAAGCCGGGTCGATGGAAAAGAAAAAGGCCGAGGGCTACTTCTGATGCAACACGAAACCGAACACCTGATTGCCAACGACATCGCCGGTTACCTCGCCGTTCACGAGAACAAGAGCCTGCTGCGCTTCATCACCTGTGGCAGCGTTGACGACGGCAAGAGCACTCTGATCGGGCGCCTCCTTTTCGAATCGAAGACCCTCTTCGAGGATCAGCTCGAAAGTGTCTCGCACGAGTCGAAGAAATGGGGCACGCAGGGCGGCAAGGTCGATCTCGCCCTCCTCGTCGATGGCCTTGCCGCCGAACGCGAACAGGGCATCACCATCGATGTCGCCTACCGCTTCTTCTCGACCGACCGGCGCAAGTTCATCGTTGCCGATACGCCCGGACACGAGCAGTACACGCGCAACATGGTCACCGGCGCATCCACCGCCGATGCTGCCGTGATTCTGGTCGATGCGCGTCAGGGCATCCTCACGCAGACCCGCCGCCACAGCTACCTCGTGTCGCTGCTCGGCATTCGCCATATCGTTCTCGCAGTCAACAAGATGGATCTCATGGACTACGACGAAGGCGTCTTCAACGACATCGTCGACGAATACCGTGAATTCGCGAAGACCATCGGCATCAGTACCTTCACGGCCATTCCGATGTCGGCGCTCGAAGGCGACAACATCACCGAACCGAGTGACAACACGCCCTGGTATCACGGCACCACCCTCCTCTCCTGGCTCGAAACCCTGAAACTCGACAGCGAGAGTGCCCAGGAACAACCCTTCCGCCTGCCGGTGCAGTGGGTCAATCGCCCCTCGCTCGACTTCCGTGGCTATGCCGGCACCATTGCCAGTGGTCGCGTGAAGCCCGGGGACGCGATTCGCGTGCAGCCATCGGGCCGCATGAGCACGATTGCGCGCATCGTCACGATGGACGGTGACCTTGACGAAGCCGTTGCCGGACAGTCGGTGACGCTGACGCTCAACGACGAAATCGATGCTTCACGGGGTGACGTGATCTCGGCCGGCGAAGAGCCCGCGCACGTGGCCGATCAGTTCGAGGCTACCATCGTGTGGATGCACGACGAGCCGATGCTCGCCGGGCGTCCCTACCTGCTGAAGCTCGGCACACGCACCGTGAACGCGACGATCACCACGATCAAGCATCAGGTGAACGTGAACACGCTCGAGGAATCGGCCGCAAAGCAACTCGAACTGAACGCCATCGGGGTGTGCAACATCGCAACCGACCAGCCGATCGCCTTCGACAGCTACGACGACAACCGCACCATGGGCGGCTTCATTCTCATCGACCGCATCTCGAATGCCACCGTCGGCGCAGGCATGCTGCACTTCTCGCTGCGTCGTGCCGACAACATCCACATGCAGGCCGTCGATGTCGACAAGCAGCTCCGCTCGACGCTCAAGGGCCAGAGCCCCGCCGTGATCTGGTTCACCGGCCTTTCGGGTGCCGGCAAGTCCACCATCGCGAACATCGTCGAGAAGAAGCTCGCAGCTTCGGGCCACCATACCTATCTTCTCGATGGCGACAACGTCCGTCACGGCCTGAACCGTGATCTTGGCTTCACCGACGCCGACCGCGTCGAGAACATTCGCCGCATCGGCGAAGTCGCGAGGCTCATGGTGGACGCCGGCCTCATCGTGCTCACCGCCTTCATCTCGCCCTTCCGTTCCGAGCGTCAGCTGGCACGATCACTGGTCAAGGACGGCGAATTCATCGAAGTGCATGTGGATACGCCGCTCTCGATTGCCGAAGAGCGCGATCCGAAGGGTCTCTACCGGAAGGCCCGTCGTGGCGAACTCTCGAACTTCACCGGCATCGACTCGCCCTACGAAGTGCCCGAGAATCCGGAAATTCTCGTGGACACCGGCGCGCTTTCGGCCGAACAGGCTGCCGAGCGGGTGATTGCAGAACTCCGGAAACGCGGCATTCTGGAAGCACCGACGGACGAGGAATAACGACAACTGACCAACACGGCAAACCGACACGAACAGGCCAATGCGACAGCCGCCACAACAAGCATACCCGCTCTGGCGGGTATCGACTTTTGTCCAGGGTGTCGAACTTCCTGGTGTCAGAAACTGTTACATGACCTGACACAGGCGTATAGTCAGCGACTCACAACAATTCTGCGGAGGTGGAATCAATGAGTCTGACTGTCAAGGTCATCATCGGCATGATTGCCGGCATCGTTGTCGGCCTGGCCTTCAATCTGACGGGCCTGAACGCCGAAGGGTCGTTCGTCAACAGCTTCATCACCAACGGTCTCTTTCACGTTGTCGGCACCATGTTCGTCAACGCGCTGAAGATGCTGGTCGTGCCGCTGGTGCTGTTCTCGCTGATCTGCGGCGTCTGTGGCATCGGTGACATCCGCCTGCTCGGACGCATCGGCGGCAAGGCCTTCGTGCTTTACATGTTCACCACGGCCGTCGCCATCGCCAGTGCGATCGTCATCGCCGCGGGCTTCGGCATCGGCAAGGGCATGAACGCCGAAACCACGGCCGAATTCACCGGTCGTGATGCACCTCCACTCTCCGAAGTGCTCATCAACATCGTGCCCTCGAACCCCATCAACGCGATGGCGCAGGGTGAGATGCTCTCGATCATCTTCTTCGCCATTCTGGTCGGCATCAGCCTGCTGCTTGTCGGTCACAAGGCGAAGTCGCTGGTCGAATTCTTCGAGCTTCTCAACGAAGTCATGATGAAGATGGTCACCGTGATCATGTCAATGGCACCCTACGCCGTCTTCTGTCTGCTCGCGAAAGCCATGGCCAATCTGGGTCTCGACCTCTTCGCGCAGCTCGTCGGCTACGTCATCCTGCTGATCGGTGTGCTCCTGTTCCACCTCTTCGTGACGCTGCAGGCAGTGCTGGTGGTGTTCTCGCGCCTGAACCCGATGACCTTCCTCAAGAAGATCCGCAACGCACAGGTATTCGCCTTCAGTACCTCGAGTTCCAACGCCACGATTCCGGTCACGCTGCGTACCGTGACCGAGCGCATGGGCGTGGACAACTCGGTGGCTTCCTTCACGGTGCCCTTCGGAGCAACGATCAACATGGACGGCACGGCCATCATGCAGGGTGTGGCCACCGTCTTCATCGCCAACATCTACGGCATCGATCTCAGCGTGACGAACTACCTGACCGTCGTTCTCATGGCCGTACTGGCGTCGATCGGCACGGCCGGTGTACCGGGTGTGGGTCTCATCATGCTGTCGATGGTGTTCACCCAGGTAGGCCTGCCGCTCGAAGGCATCGGTCTGCTCCTCGGTGTGGATCGCCTCCTCGACATGGTGCGAACCGCCGTCAACGTTTCGGGCGATGCCGTTGTCTCCAGCGTGGTCGCCAAGAGCGAAGGCAAGATGGACGTCGACGTGTACCGGGATCCCGAAGCAGGCGTGCTGGACGAAGCCGATGTGCACATCGACCCTGCGGTCGAGCAGGAGATGGCCGAGGCCATTCACAGCACGCACGACAGAAACTGATCTGCCGCGCGCCGTCAATGGCGTGAAAACGGTGCAACACGCGAACGCGTCGCAGGTTTCTGCGGCGCGTTCCGCGTTTCGGCACAGAAAACCGGTACGGACGAGCGGCTTGGACGAGCGGCTTGGACGAGCGGCTTGGACGAGCGGCTTGGACGAGCGGCTTGGACGAGCGGCGCGGGCGACCCATGCGGAAGAACCTTGCCTCAGAGAATCCCTCGATTGGCGTCCCTGAGTGAGGCCATCAGCGCGCTGTCGTCGTAACGTTCGAGACTGAACAGCTTTCCCCAGGGCGGCAGTGGATCGCCACGTACCCACTGCGCTGCAAGCTCCCCTGCCGCACAGGCCGCCATGCTGCCGAAGCCGGAGAACGCACCGGCAACGAACGCACCCGCGGTCTTCATCGGCCCGACGAGCGGCCAGTTTTCCTCCGTCAGCGTGTAGTAACCCCCGTAGTGGCGCCGCGCTGCCGGCAGTCGCCCTTCGTATTGCGCCAGCGCGGGATGCAGGCGCGAGGCACCACGAAGCACGACTTCAGGGAAGTGGTCGTCGAGTTCCGGTGCTGCCTCGACTGCCGCACACGGGCTTCGATTGTAGGCCCAGCCGAGCCGAATCCAGCGCCCCGACGGCCCGCCATCGGGACGGCAGTGGATCGATCCGGGCATCGCTTCCGCCAGAAAGGCCAGTTCCGGCACCTCCGCCAGCAACTCCCGCTCCTCCTCGCTCCAGTTGATGTGCTGCGCGTCGAGATCGATCGTGAACGGCAAGCGTCGCGGTATCGCGCCGCGGCGATCCTCGAAGGCGAGCTTCTGCTGAAGAATGTTCCGTACCGGCAGCGTCTCACCGAGCATCGCGGCAATGTCGTTGATCCAGGGACCAGCCGCATTCACCATCCGGCCCGCCTCCAGCGACTCGGTATTCCCGTCGCCATCGACAAGTTCGAGCCTGAAGCCGTTCTCGCGTTTCGCCACCTCCACGACACGTGCCTTCTGCAACTGCCCGCCTGCCGCCCGGAAATCCTCGAGCATCATCGCGGCCAGTTGCTGCGCGCTGAACTCGCCGCCGCGGCGAATATGCACAAGATGCTTCACGGCCGGGTCAAGGCTCGGGAAGTGCCGTCGGATCCGGTCAGGATCGCTGAGCAGGTCGATACCTGCCGGGGCGTCCTGCCAGTTGTCGCTGGCATCCGGTGGTACATAGGCGCGGTTTTCGGGCGCAGAGCCGGTGGCTCGGAGTTCAGCGAGCAGCGTGTCGATGTCATCCGCACGCGTTGCCAGCAGATAGCCACGGCGTGTGAGGCTGAGACGATTGTGCTCGCGTGCCGCCCAGGCTTCGAGGAGGTCGGTACTGCGGTTCATGAAGGCCACCATTGCCTCGTGCGGCCACCAGTTGCGGTAGTTTTCACCACTCGCGGCACTGGTCAGCGACATCGGCGTGAGCGCATCGATCAGCACCACCTTCAGCGGCGCGCGAACTCCCGCCCCCTCTGCCGCCGCCTCCACTGCCGTCGCCCCCTCTGCCGCCGCCCCCGACCGAGCTGGCCGAGCACGCACAAGGGCTTCGGCAACAGCGATACCGACAGACCCCGCGCCGATGACGGCAACGTCGAAACCCTTGTTCATTCCGCTCATGCAGCTGTCACATTCAACTGTCGCATTACATCGATACGCCCGGCAGGACACTGCCGTCAGGCGAACAGGTCCCTGTAGTCCTGACGCAACTGATTCTTCTGCACCTTGCCCATGGTGTTCCGCGGCAGGGCATCGAGCACCATCACCTGCTTCGGCACCTTGAACCGCGCGAGTGATGCGGCACAGGCATCGGGAACGCGCCTCGCCAGCGCCTCGGTATCTTCGGCGGATACGTCGGCAGTCGGTACGATCACCGCCGCCACCGCTTCGCCGAGGTCCGGATGCGGTACACCGAAGACGGCCGATTCGCGTACACCCTCAATGTCGTCGATGACCGATTCCACTTCCTTCGGATAGACGTTGTAGCCGCCCGTGATGACGAGATCCCTGCTGCGGCCGACGATGGTGAGATAACCATCGGCGTCACGGCGCACGAGATCGCCCGTGATGAAGAACCCATCCTCGAGAAGTTCTTCGCGCGTCTTCTCGGGCATGCGCCAGTAACCCCTGAACACGTTCGGCCCGCGCACCTCGAGCATGCCGATGGTGTCGTGGTCGGTGTCGGGTATGAGTTCGCCGGAAGCGGTGTCGCGAATGCGCACTTCCACACCCGGCAGTGGTAGCCCCACCGTGCCGGCCCGCCGCTCGCCCTCATAGGGGTTGGACGTGCTCATGCTGGTTTCGGTCATGCCGTAGCGTTCGAGGATGCGCTGACCGGTGCGTGCTTCGAAAGCACGATGCGTCTCGGGCAGGAGCGGCGCGCTGCCGGACGTGAACAATCGCATGTGTGCCGCAAGTTCCCGGGTGAATCGCGCATCGTCGAGAAGGCGTGTGTAGAAAGTCGGCACGCCCATCATCGAGGTGGCATGGGGCATCGCTGCCAGTACCTCGTCGAGGTCGAAGCGCGGCTGGAACATCATCCGCGCGCCCGCGAGCAGCGCCACGTTGCCGGCCACGAACAGCCCATGTGTATGGAAGATCGGCAGTGCGTGCAACAGCACATCCTCGGGCGTGAAGCGCCAGGCCTCGACGAGGGTCCTGCCGTTCGAGAGAAGATTGTGCTGCGTGAGCATCGCACCCTTGGAGCGTCCGGTGGTGCCGGAGGTATAGAGAATGGCGGCGAGTGCATCGTTCGCGGCCGGTTCGGCATCTTCTCGCGGTGACGCCGCGTGCGCTGCCTCGGCAAGCGTACCGTCACCCGCCGATCCAAGCGTCATGACGGCAACGGGCCGGTCGCTTGTCAGACGCATGGCACTCTCTCGGCGGGACGGATCCACGACGAACAGTGCCGGTTCCGCATCGCCCAGGAAATAGTCGAGTTCACTGTCGGTATAGGCAGTATTGAGTGGCAGAAAAGCAGCGGCACTCTGCACACAGGCAAGATACAGGGCCAGAGCGTCGATGCTCTTCCCGACCTGGACTGCCACCCGGTCTCCGGGCCGCACACGCACGGCCGCAAGCACCGTGGCCATGCGAGCCGCGCGGTCGAAGAACGCAATGTCATCCAGCAGTGCCGCGCCGCTGTTGTCGACAAACAGCACGCCGTTGCCGGCGCTCCGTCCGGCGCGCAGGGCATCGTAAAGGGGGTTGCTCATTCAGTCGTTCCCATGGCCGTGCCGGGGTTCGGCTTGCCCCCGGAAAGTTGCAGGACGCACGATGATAACCGAGAGGCAGCGGATGCTTCCTCACAGTGAGCGTCACATCGGTGAGCGCGAAAACGCACTGCCGGATGCGATTTTCCGGGACAGGCCTGATTCAGGTTCTGGTCAGAAAAGCGCGCATCACGTCCAGACCCTCATCAATACCCCGACGACCGCAACCGATGCGAAAGTGGTCGTCGGCGACGTTCGCAAGCAGGTCCGAACGGTAGATCGATGCCGGCAACAACAGCACACCTTCCTCTTCCACAAGTCGTCTGCAGAACGTTTCCACACCATCCTCACCACAATACCTCGGGTAGGCGACACAGCCACCATCCGGTGCGTGCCAGTCGAAGAGATCGGGAAACTCACCGAAGAACGCGTCGAGTCTTGCGAGATTGGCGATCACGCGCTCACGATTGTGTTCGAGAATGTGTTCACGCGCCTTGAGGGCGATCAACGCAAGACGCTCGCTCGGCGCCGAGTTGCAGATCGACAGGTAGTGCTTGCAGCGATTGAACCGCCCGAGAAGGTCCCGATTCCGCGCTGCGATCCAGCCGATACGCAAGCCCGGCAAGCCATAGGCCTTGGACATCACGTTCAGGGGCCGAACAGCGCTCGTACGTGCTTGCGATCGCTGCACGAAGATCCGGTGCACCTTCGGTTTCGGTGTAGCCCAGCCAGAGCGATTCAAACGCCTCGCGATCGTCCTCGTCGGCCAGCGCAAGCAACGCCGATAGCGTCATGCTTTCAGCGTCCGAGGCGGTCATGTGATGGCGTGCCGCAAACTCCCAGCGCGAGAAATGCACCTCGAGTTCGAAGTCGCGTGGCCTGGTCATTGGCGGAGTACGTCGTCGGTCGCGGGCACCTGGCCCCGGACGCCCGATTGTAAACCGCCTGGAACCTTGCCAAGCGGTGGCTTTGCTGGATAATGAGCAGCTGGAAATCCCGTCATCAAACAAGGACCCACTGGAACATGGTCAACACGCTCACTCGTCGAATTCACGGATCAATCGCCTCCGCCCTGCTGGCGATGAGCGTCCTGGCTTCCGCAGGCAGTGCGCAGGCTGCGGAAGTCACCCTGCGGCTCCATCACATGCTGCCGCCGCAGGCCAGCGTGCCGCAATACGTGCTGGATGTCTGGGCCGACACGGTCGAGGAAGAATCCGACGGACGCATCAAGGTGCAGCGCTTCCCGTCGATGCAACTCGGCGGCAAGCCACCGGAACTGATCGATCAGGCCATCGACGGCGTGGCCGACGTCATCTGGACCGTGGTCGGCTATACACCCGGACGCTTCCCGAGCACCGAAGTGTTCGAGCTTCCCTTCATGATGACCAACGCCGAGGCCACATCGCGCGCCTTCTGGATCATGTTCGAAAAACACATGCAGGACACCGAATTCAAGGACGTGAAGATGATCGGTACCTGGGTACACGGCCCCGGCTTTCTCCACACCAGCAAACCGGTGGAACGCATGACGGATCTCGAAGGCATGAAGATCCGAGGTGGCTCACGCATCGTCAACAAACTGCTGGAACAGTTCGGCGCCACTCCCGTCGGCATGCCGGTGCCGGCCGTGGCAGAAGGCCTCTCCAAGGGTGTCATCGACGGCACCACGCTTCCGTGGGAGGTCACCACGGCGCTGAAGGTGCCGGAGCTGGTCGAGAACCACACCGAGTTCGGTGAACACGCGCTCTATACCCTGACCTTCATCATGGCCATGAACAAGCAGAAATACGACAGTCTGCCGGATGATCTCAAGGCCGTCATCGATGCCAATTCAGGCCTCGAGTTCTCGGCCACGGCCGGTCGAGTGATGCAGGAACACGACGCCCCCGCTCGCGACCTCGCGGCTGAACGCGGCAACAACATCATTGCACTCTCCGAGGAGCAGGTCGCCGCATGGCAGGCGGCTTCCCAGCCCGTGATCGACGAGTGGATCGCCGACATGGATGCCAGAGGCATCGATGGTCAGGCACTGGTCGATGAAGCGAAGGCGTTGATCGACAAGTACACGGCCGAGTAGACGGGCCGGTCATGCGCAGGCATTGCAGGCGCCTGCGCAGGCCAGACCGAAGAACAGACATGAGAACGCCTCACCGGCCGTGAGGCCGTGAGCAAGCTCATCCTTTCCGCGGAAAACGCCGTTGCCTGAGCAGGCGATCAAGGATGCCGATCTGCTCGTCCACCACTTCCAGACGCTTGTGGGTGCGCTTCAGGCGATCCTTCTCGAGGTTCGGATCGGCGAGCCGTCTCTTGTACTTGGCACGCTTTTTCCGCAGCGCTCGTCGCAGCTTGTTGAACTGGCGGTGTTCGTATTCATCATCGACCTGCCCTTGCAGCTGCTTGACGGCAAGCTCCATATCGCTGATCAGTTTCCGGTACTTCATCTTTGCTCCATCGCACCATCGAGAGGTCCGGCAGCGTCGGGCCCCGTGATGCTCGCTTCGTTGGCTGAAGCGACTTGCTCTTCGCCGAGGTTTTCAAGGCCACGCATCCGTTCGATCACATGACTCACATCGGTGGCGATCAGCCGTTCAACAGCATCGAACACCCGAATGACACTGTCTTCGGCCGAGTTCGCATCATTGAGCAATGACGTTGCCATGTCTGCGGTGATGGTCTCCTCATTGAGATGGCCGTGTATCCGATCGCTGGCATCGCGTACTTCCGCACGCGCGAGTTCGCGCGCTTCCTCAAGCTGCAGCAGCGCGAGTTCGCTGCCCTCGTGTTTCTGCAGTTGCACCGCTTCACGCAACGCTCGCGCCATTGCAAGCCGCAGACGATCATACTCCTCGCGCATGACAGGATTGCTACCGTAGACGTGAATCATCAGACTCTGCTGAAGATGCTTGACGTGCTTGACCGCTTCCACGATGGATGCTGCCGCCTCGCGAAGCCGGAACAGCGAACGCATGGTCGGCATGGGAAACCGATCCTGCGCATGCGCAATGAAGGCAATGATCTCGCCGTAGAGATGTTTCACCTTGTGCTCGTAGACCTTGTCGATATCGAACTCGATACGTTCATGGCCTGTGCGCACCACTTCCGACAGACGGGCCTTCGAAACGATGTCGCTACGGTGCAACTGGAAACCATGCGCAAGCACTTCGAAGGCTGACTCGAACAGGTGCCAGACCTCCTTGCGGACCACTGCCACGGCAGTATCGGGCAGTTCCGCGGCTGCCTGATTGAGATATTCGGCTCTGACGACCTCGGTCTGACGCTCGGGCAACCAGCGTTCGAGTGTCTCGGCAAGCCTGCGTACAAAGGGCAGCATGAGAACCACGCCAAGAAGGTTGAACAGGGTGTGGAAGATGGCCAGCTTCAGTGTGTAGTCGTCGGCAGCAATGCCGAAGATCGATGCCAGACGGTCGACGAGCATGGCCAGGGGGGAAATCAGACAAAGTGCGGCCGCGGCCGTCATCAGATTGAACAGAAGATGTGCGCCGGCAAGCCGCTTGCCCTCGATCGATGCACTGAAGGCACCCAGAATGGCCGTGATGGTCGTGCCGATGTTGGCCCCCACGGCGAGTGCCAGAGCGTTGGTGTAGGTGATCTGATCCGCCGCCAGCGCGCTCAGTATGAGCACGAGGGTGGCGTGGCTCGATTGCATGATGACGGTCGCGACCGTGCCGAACAACGTATAGACCAGCAGCCCGGCGACTCCCGGCATGGCAAACTGCCTGAGATCGAGCCCCTGCCCGAGGGTGTCGAAACCCTCCTTCATGTAGTGGATGCCAAGAAACAGGAAGCCGAGCCCGGCAAGAATGGAACCGAGCCCGCGCCAGCTGCGCGAGTTCTGAAAACGGAGAATGATGCCGAAGACCAGCATCGGCATGGCATAGGCAGAGATCTTGACCTTCAGCCCGAAACCCGCCACGAGCCAGGCACCGGTGGTGGTGCCGATGTTGGCGCCGAAAACGATCGCGATGCCGGCCACCAGCGTGATCATGCCCGCACTGATGAAGGAGATCGTGATCAGCGACACCAGCGAACTCGACTGCATGATCGATGTGGTGATCATGCCGAAGGCAAGACCCTTTCCGATGGTGTCGGTGGTCTTTCTGAGCAGCCGTTCGAGAACACCGCCCGTGAAGGCGGTAAACCCCTCTTCAAGCAGAAACATGCCGAAAAGGAAGATGGCCACACCCGCGGACACTTCCTTGAACTCCGGGCTGGCCCAGAACGCCAGCCCCAGTGTCATCAGGACCGTTGGCAGCAGTATGGTTCGCAGCGACATCTTCAATGTTTTCCATCCTGACCCCTTGGTGCAGCGAGCCGCTCGGCGCGATCCAGCCAGTTCAACGGGACATCTTGTCTGTAAAGAGGGACGTCATGCCTGCAGAATCGATGCCACGGACCATGAAATGGTCTGATTCAACGGTAGTTGGTCTGCACCCCGGTAGAACGCTGTTCGACGTGAACCATTGTCATGTCTTCGCAACGGGTACGCCCGTGCGTGACCATGTTACGGAGTGCCGGCCATCGCCTGCCGATACTGCGTTCATGGCCCGAGTGAGATCGCCGGAGTCGGCAGCTCGGCACCAACACCTTCCTGCAGGAGAATCTCCCGAATGAGACAGCAGCAACCCTACTCCGTTCTGTACTTCCTGAAGCCACTTGGCGCTGGCGGCCTTGCCGTGTCCTTCTTCATGTATCTGATGTTCTGGGTTCCGCATCCGAATCAGCCGGTACCCGTATTCGAGGACATCGCTGCTGCGCTCCGCACCGGCAGCCTCGGCCTGCAGATCGCCATCCTCGTTGCGCTCGTCGGTATCGCCGTGTTCGCCTTCGTGCACGTCCGCTCGCTGCTGTGGAATCTTTCGCAGCTCCGTGACTATCGTCAATCACCCGACTACAACGCACTCGTCGGCAGCAACGCCCAGACTCAGCTCAAGGCCATTCCACTGACGCTGGCAATGTCGGTCAATGTGGGGTTCATCGTCGGGCTCGTGTTCGTACCGAGGCTATGGTCGGTGGTTGAGTACCTCTTTCCGCTCGCCATCATCGCCTTTGTCGTCATCGGCATCTACGCGCTGCGCCTCTTCGGACAGTTCATCGGCCGCGTGCTTGCCGACGGTGGTTTCGAGCACGAATCCAACAACTCGCTTGCACAGCTGTTGCCGGCCTTTGCTCTGTCGATGGTCGCGGTCGGACTCGCCGCACCTTCGGCCATGTCGCAGACGGCCTGGGTCGTCGGCCTGTCCTTCACGCTCGCCACGTTCTTCATGATCGCTGCGGTACTGGTCATGCTCGTCGCCCTCGTGCTCGGGTTCCAGTCCATGGTGCAACACGGTGCGGCGGCCGAAGGGGCACCCACGCTCATGATCGTGATTCCGATCGTGACGGTACTGAGCATTGCCATGCTGCGTCAGAACCACGGTCTGCACGCGCACTTCGACCTGCATCTCGGCACATCAAACGACTTCGTGATGCTCTCGCGCATGCTCGCCGTGCAGATCCTGTTTCTGCTTCTCGGCTGGGCAGTGCTCAAACGCCAGCGCTATGCCGAACGCTACCTCACCGCCGGTGGCCAGCGCTCACCCGGTTCCTACGCACTGATCTGCCCCGGTGTGGCCCTGAGCGTACTGCTGCATTTCTTCGTCAACAAGGGCCTGGTCGGCAGCGGGCTCATCACGAAGTTCGGTGCGGCCTACTGGGTCGCGAGTCTGCCGGCGCTGGCAGCGCAGGTGGCAACCATCATCCTCTTCTGGCAACTGCATCGCCTGCACTTCGGTTCGGCTTCGATGTCACGGCAGCAGGCTCTGACCGACTGATCCGGAATACCGACCACCATTGACAGGTAGCCATCGCCATGTCCCGACACGGTTCGTTCCGGACATGGCGACAGGAAAATCAGAAGCTCATCACCCGCGCAGTCGGGTCGGCAAGCCGCCCACCCATCACGGCAGGATCGGCAACACCCACGCCCTCGATGAGCGCATCGGCTTCGAGCCCTGCATTCGGCAGATAGATGGCACAGACTTCGACTTCGGTGCCGGTCTTTTCCATGATCATCTTCATGAGCCCCTGCGGACTCATGTCCCTGGGCTTCTGCGGTGCGGTAGCCGACTCGGGCGCATCCTTCAGCGCCATGTCGGCAGCGGGTCCGCAGAGAAGCACATGTGCACTGGCACCCTTCTGCACCGCCTGCATCGTCAGCACCATCGCCATCAATTGCGTCTGCGCTTCGGGAGCGGTCAGTATCACTTCGAGCTTGCTGTCGGCGGCCTGTGCAGGGTTCATCGAAACGGCACCTGCAACAGTCAGCGCCAGGGCAACACGTCGATAGAACTTCATGGTTGGAATTCTCCGGTTGTTGGCTGAGCATTCCGGAAAGCCGGAATGACCGTTGAGTCTGCGTCTGATGCGCGGCCAGCTCTGTGACTGTGTCACGGAGTACTCGATGCGGCGCCGAGCACATTCATTCCATGCACCTGGTTACTGGATGGGAGCGACCGAGCTTGAATCGATCGATGCGTGAGTGAAACCGAGGCAGGTCCGCTCCCGTCAGCTCAAGCCGGCATCAGCAGGCGCCTGGGGAGCGCCGCCCGACCCTTCCGGGAAATAACAGGCCACTCGATGCAATTCCCCGTCGAGCGTCGGTGGCGATTCGTTGCAGGGATCACCCGTCTTCCAGCAGCGCGGGTGAAAGGCGCAACCCGAGGGTGGTTTGAGTGGCGACGGCAGTTCACCTTCGAGGTGGATACGCGTGGATTTTCGCGTTGGATCGGCGACGGGTGTTGCCGAGAGCAGCGCGCGTGTGTAGGGGTGCTGCGGTGCCGCGAACACCGACCTGGCAGGCCCCGCCTCGACCACACGCCCGAGGTACATGACCATGATGTCGTCGGCCATGTGCCTGACCACCGACAGATCGTGAGAGATGAAGAGGTAGGCGAGTTGCAGGCGATCCTGCAATTCCACGAGCAGGTTCAGGATCTGCGACTGGATGGAAAGATCGAGTGCCGAGACGGGCTCGTCGAGCACGAGTATGCGCGGCTCCAGCATCAATGCACGGGCAACCGCGATACGCTGGCGCTGTCCGCCCGAGAACATGTGCGGGTAGCGATCGTAGTGCTCGGGGCGGAGCCCGGTCAGTGCCAGCATCTCGCGCGCTCTGGCTTCACGTTCGGCTCGCGACATGTCCGGCCGGTTGATGATCAGGGGCTCTTCGAGTATCCGCCCGATGCTCTGGCGCGGATTCAGTGAGCCGAAGGGGTCCTGGAAGACGATCTGCACCGTGGCGCGGAGTGCCCTCTTCTCGCTGTCGCTGAGTGTCATCCCGGCGTCGATGCGATGGCCGTCGAGTGTCAGTTCGCCGGCCGTCGGGGGCTCGATCATGGTGACGACGCGTGCCAGCGTCGACTTGCCACAGCCGGACTCGCCCACCACCGCGAGCGTGCGTCCCGCTTCGAGTTCGAACGAGGCATCCGCCAGTGCACGTACGGTTGCCGAGGGTTTCAGGAAACCACCCGCCACTTCGTAGAAGCGCGAGAGGCCCCTGGCCTGCACCAGCGCGCTCATGAGGCATCTCGCTGGGGCACACCCCGCACCAGCGGCGCATGACAGCGCGCGTAGCCGAGTGCCGCGGGCGCCACCGGTGGCGGTGCGGCATGGCAGTGTGAGGTGGCGAAGTGACAACGCGGCGAGAACAGGCACCCCCGGGGGCGATCGAACTGGCCGGGCACGACGCCGGCGATGGTCGGCAACAGCCGCCCCTCGCCCGCGCGTTCGGGCAAGGCCGCGAGGAGTGCCGCGGTATAGGGGTGATGCGGATCGGCGAAGAGTTCGCGCACCGGCTGCTCTTCCACGCGTTGCCCGGCGTACTGCACACTCACGCGCTCGGCGGTTTCGGCGACCACACCCATGTCGTGGGTAATGAGCACCAGCGCCATGCCGGTGTCTTTCTGAAGGTCGAGGAGGAGTTCGAGAATCTGTGCCTGGATGGTCACGTCGAGCGCCGTGGTGGGTTCGTCGGCAATCAGCAGCTTCGGCTTGCAGGCGATGGCCATGGCGATCATGACACGCTGACTCATGCCGCCGGAAAGCTGGTGCGGAAACGCCTTGAGACGCTTTTCGGGTTCGGGCAGACCTACCTGTTCGAGCAGTTCCACCGCACGGCGCTGTCGCTGGCGCGCACCGAGATCGGTATGCGTCTTCAGCGATTCGCGTATCTGGAAGCCCACGGTGAAACAGGGATTGAGGCTCGACATGGGTTCCTGGAAGATCATCGAGATGTCGCGCCCGATGATGCGGCGCCGTTCGCGCGCACTCATCGTCTGCATGTCGGTACCGGCAAAGACCATGCGATCGGCGGTGATCGTGGCCGTCCAGGGGAGCAAGCCCATGACCGCGAGCATCGACACCGACTTGCCGCTGCCCGACTCGCCGACAATGGCGAGCACGTCGCTTCGATCGAGCCGGACATCGACGCCGTCGACCGCACGAAAGGCACCACTCGCGGTTCTGAAATCGACGCTGAGGTTTTCCACCTCGAGCAATGCACCATCGTTGCTCATGCTCCCTCCTCAGCTTCGCTTCAGTTTCGGGTCGAGCGCGTCACGAAGCCCGTCACCCATGAGATTGATCGCCACCACGTTGATCAGGATGGCAAGCCCCGGGAAGGTCACCACCCACCAGGCACGCAGCACGAACTCGCGCGAATCGGCGAGCATGGTGCCCCACTCGGGGGTTGGCGGCTGCGCGCCCAGCCCGAGGAAGCCAAGCGCCGCGGCGTCGAGAATGGCGGTCGAAAACGACAGCGCTGCCTGCACGATGATCGGTGCAAGGCAGTTCGGCAGCACCGTGATGAACATCAGCCGCAGCCGGCTGGCGCCGGCCACGCGCGCCGAGGTCACGTAGTCCTTCGGCAGTTCGGACAGCACCGAGGCGCGCGTCAGACGCACGTAGTGTGGCTGCAGCACGATGGCGATCGCGATCATCGCGTTGACGAGCGAGGGCCCGAGAATCGCCACGAGAACGAGCGCCAGCAGGAGGCTCGGGAACGCGAGGATGATGTCCATGAGGCGCATGATGAGCGTATCGACCCAGCCTCGCGCGAAGCCCGCGACGAGCCCGATGAGAATGCCCGAGGACGCCGCCAGCACGACCACGATCACACCGATGAAGAAGGAATAGCGCGCACCGTGAATGAGCCTCGAGAGCAGGTCGCGCCCGAGCGCGTCGGTACCGAGAAGGTACTCGGTGGTGCCGCCCGTCTGCCAGAAAGGCGGCTGCAGCAGTGCGGCACGATTCTGTGCCGTGGGAGAATGTGGCGCCAGCACGTCGGCGAACAGGGCAATCAGTATGAAGGTGACGAAGACCAGCAGCCCGAAGATGGCGCCGCGGTTCTCGCTGAAGTAGCTCCAGAATTCCCGGAACCGGCCCGGACGCTCGAGTACCGCCGCCGCTTCGGCATGACGCGCGTCGAGAGCCGGGGTGTCTTCCGTATTCATCGCTTTCTGATCTTCGGGTTGATGAGCCCGTAGAGCACATCGATGATGAGATTCACGATCATGACGATCACCGCAATCATCAGCAGCCCGCCCTGCACCGAGGTGTAGTCACGACTGCTGATCGATTCCACCATCCACTTGCCGATGCCGGGCCAGGAGAAGATCGTCTCGGTGAGAATGGCGCCGGCGAGAAGCGTCCCCACCGACAGGCCGATGACGGTGATGACCGGAATCATCGCGTTGCGCAGCGCGTGCAGGCCGTTGATGCGCAGTGGCCCGAGCCCCTTCGCACGGGCCGTGCGCACGTAGTCTTCGCCGAGCACTTCGAGCATGGCCGAACGCGTCTGGCGCGCAATCACCGCAAGCGGAATCGTGCCGAGCACGATGGTGGGCAGGATGAGATGCTGCACGGCCGAGGCGAAGGCACCCTTCTGTCCCGACGCGAGCGCGTCCCAGAGCATGAATCCGGTACCGTCCGGGAAGTAGTGCATCATGGAGATGCGCCCTGATACCGGCGTCCAGCCGAGCATGCCCGAGAAGAAGATGATCAGCAGCAGCGCCCACCAGAAGATCGGCATCGAGTAGCCCACGAGCGCGCTGGACATCAGCAGCTGATCGGGCCACTTGCCGCGATTGACCGCGGCGATGATGCCCGCGGGGATGCCGAAGGCCACGGCAAACACGATGGCACAGAGCGAGAGTTCGAGCGTGGCCGGAAACAGCGCGAAGAACTCGTCCCAGACCGGACGTTTGGTACGGAAGGAGACGCCGAGATCTCCCTGCAGGATGCCCGTGAGGTAGTTCCAGTACTGTTGCCAGAGCGGTTTGTCGAAGCCGAACTGCGCCATGAGTTCGGCGTAGCGTTGTTCACTGACACCGCGCTCACCCACCATGAGCAGGATCGGATCGCCGGGCAGCATGCGGATGAACAGGAACGACACGATCGACACCCCGATGAAGGTCGGAATGAAGGTGCCGAGCCTTCTGAGCATGAATGTCAGCATGGCAGTACCGTGAGTGTTTTCGGAAAACCGGTCAACGACTCGGCACCCTTGTCGGTGATGAGCACGTCGTCCTCGATGCGCACGCCGAGTTCACCCTCGATGTAAAGGCCGGGCTCCACGGTGAATACCATGCCCGTCTCGAGTCGTGCTTCGTTCCCGCGCATGATCCAGGGGGCTTCGTGCACGTCGCGTCCGAGGCCATGACCGGTCTTGTGCCGGATGGCCGAGCTGAACGCCGATGCTTCGAGCACGCGAGTGGCGGCATCGTCGACGGCATGCGCCGATGCGCCCGGTCCGGCCGCGGCGATGCCTGCCGCGTTTGCCGCCAGCACGGTTTCGTAGACGGCCCGGTCGCGCTCGCTGCACTCACCCACGAAGACGGTGCGGGTGATGTCGGCGCAGAGCCCGTCGACGCGCGCACCGAAATCGAACAGCAGCGCATCGCCGCGACGGAGAAAACGCGTGTCGCTCGCGTGCGCGTGCGGCAGCGCCGCATTGGCGCCCGCCGCCACGATGGGTGAGAAAGCGAAATCGTCGGCGCCGCCGGCAAAGAGCCGTTGCACGAGAATGGACTCCACCGTCTTCTCGCTCATGCCTTCGCGAACCTGCTCGAGCGTTTCGGCCAGCGCGTTTTCGCTGACGGCGATGGCCTTTCGCAGCGCCGTGATTTCGGCATCGTTCTTGTGGAGACGCAAGGCGCTGATGTCGGCGTGAAGATCGATGATCTCCAGCGAGGGGGCCGCGCGACGAAGTGCCTGTTCGATGAATACGCGCATGTTCTGCCCTTCCACGCCAAGACGCCGGATGGGCGTTGCGGCGAGCATGGCGTCAAAGGCGGACTGGTAACCGTTCTGATCCTGCCAGTCGAACACGGTACCCTCGAATTCGATCGCGGCGAAGGATGAAAGCTCCAGTGAAGGTACCACTGCCAGCGGCTTGCCTTCGCATGGCAGGATGACGACGAGCGGCCGTTCGCTGACATGAAAATCAGTGCCATAGAGCCGCGCGAAGTTGGCGCCGGCGACGAGCGCAACCGCATCGACCGAAGCGGCCGCGGCGAGATCACGAAAGGCGGCATGGCGATCACTCATCGCAGTCGCACCCTCCCTGATCGATGTAATCGCGTCCGTGTCATGGCAACGTTCACTCGCCTGCCGAACTCAGGACGCTGCCTGTCTGAGCATCTCGACGAGTTCGTCCTTCAACTGCACACGCTGCATCTTGAGTCCGTCGAGATGGAGATCGTCCATGTGCTCGAGTCCCTGTTCGTTGCGAACGATTTCCTTGTCGATTTCCTCGTAACGCTCCATCTGCTTCGCAAAATGAGCATCGTGCATCTTGAGCTTGTGGATCTCATACTTGTACTCGGGAAGATCACGACCGAGTGGGTGGTTGTCGACGAATTCTGACATGAAGGCCTGACTCCGATTGTGGGATTGGCAGAACGCCATTCTGCCGCATATGGCGCCCCTCCGCTTGACACACATCAAGGCCATTCAGCGTCGACCCGCGGATGCCGGCGCGAAGGCCACGATGCACGAACGATAGTGCATCCGATGCTAACTGATGACCCTGGCTGTGGGTGGCCGAGGTGTGCTACCGTGGCATCTCCCTTCACGGATGAAAGGACGCATCAATGGCAAACCCCGATTGCCCCCACTGCGGGGCCATCTGCACCATGAAGCATGGCCGCTTCTACCGTCAGGACGACGCCCGGTGGGTGCAGCGCT
>PDWI01001568.1_pt1 | contig 35703 bp, 33 predicted proteins | sample 1430891 | NCBI WGS metagenome assembly PDWI01 (sample SAMN01162508, study PRJNA174530) | Oral metagenome, whole genome shotgun sequencing project. | biome: Marine environment; feature: Marine mammal; material: Swab sample of the gingival sulcus; isolation source: swab sample of gingival sulcus... | reverse complement strand
CCACCCGCGTCACCTACCTTCGTATCATATCCATTAGGAAGACTTTGTATAAATTCATGACAATTCGCCATCTTAGACGCCTGTATTATCTCTTCGTCAGTAGCATCAGGTTTACCAAGTCGAATATTATCTTTTACAGATGTATCAAAAAGATAGTTATCTTGTGATACATAAGATATTTCTTCCATTAGCTGTTCAAATGGAATGTCTTTTATATCGACGCCACCAACTAAAACACGACCTTTATTAACGTCCCAATAAGATGATATCAACTTGGCAATCGTACTCTTACCACTCCCACTCGGTCCTACAAAAGCCGTCATCATATTTTTATCCGTTTTAAAACTGATGTCGTTCAGCACCTCTACGCCACTGGTATACGAAAAACTAACGTGTTCAAACTCTATCCCTTTGCTTTCATCAAGTGTCGCTTTCTCTTCTTTACGAGGTCTTTTCTGTTCGGGCATATTTAGCAGTTCACTGATAACTAACCAAGCATTGGAAGCCAACATAAATACATCCGTTCCCATCGTTAACTGAATCATATGTGGTATGATTTCAACCCCTAGTACTAAAGCAAGAACGAAAGCCGAAATATTTATTTGTCCCTTGCTGTACAAACTAAGCGTTAAAGGTAGGGTTACTATTAACGGTACACTTGTAGCAGACATAATTATCGCCATGCTAAGCCAACTTACTTTCCACCAATCCATTGTTGAATGGTAGTAAAACTTAACGGCATCCGAAAAGTGGGCGTATGATTTTTTCTCCTGCAAAAAAGCCTTGATAACAGGTATCCCCCTAACATATTCTGTGCTTCTATCTGCAACATTTTCATAGCCACAGGTCCATATTAGACCCCTAGCTCTATATTTATTCATCATCATCGTCATTCCAATTATTACTAAAGGGAGTGGCGCAAATAACGATAATCCTATTCGCCAATCAACAAAAAACAAAATAATCGTCGCTAATATAGGATGTAATAATTTACTAGGAAATTCCGGCATAATATGAGCCACCCAATCTTCTAACTCACCAACCTTTTCAAGGATGGTAACTTTTATTTTCCCAACAGGATTTTCTATCATATAGCCAAGCGGGACTTTCCTTAACTTTTCAAAAAGAACAACACGAAGTTTTGATAATATATCAAAAGCTGTTCGGTGGGACAAATTTGTACTTATACCACTTAAAAGAAGATAAATGATGATAGAAGCAAGCGCTAGTAGCGCGTACTTTATAAGATCATTTACGCTTACGCTTTCTCCCTTATAGTATCTGATAATCCAGATTGCCCCATAAGCCCCAAAAAAATAGGCCGCAAAATTGAAAATCTCGGCAATCATAGCCACTATAACTGATAGCATCATTCGAGTTTTTCTCTCCGGAACCACTGCTAAGAGTTCCTTGTTTAAAACACTTACTGAAACATTCGGTCTAGTCTTTTCGATTTCTAACTGTTTTTCGACTTTTAGCATTATATCTTCCGGCACGTCAAATCCAAATGAATCAATATCTTTTTTTACGCTTTTCAGTTCGTCCATTTTTTGTTTGTTCGACATATCTAATTCCTCTCATTTCTTTAATTTATAAAATATCAAGCAATATTTTTTCCCAATATTTGCTATACATGTTTTTTACCGAATTTAAATAATTTAGTCTCGACTTATCGGTAAATCTCTCATCAAAAGCATTAATAATCATATGGACAAAGCCTTTTACGATAAAATAAATTTCTGTTTCGGACGACTTCTGTAAATATTTTCTCTCTCTGTCTATTTTATTTAATACTTTCAAGATAATATTTGTCTCCCAGTCGATAAACTCATCAACAAATCGTTCGTATTTACTCCCAGCACTTTTGAAAAATATGAATATCCATATATCGGGATTTTTTCTCATGAATGAGTAGAACCACTCACTTCCATCCATGACAACTAGCTTTTTTATATCTTCCTTTGTCTTAGCTTCAAGAAGAAATGCTTGAACGGTTTCTAAACTCTCATTGCATTTTTCCCACCAAGTATCCACATAGGGCGTAAGCAACGTATCAAGGATATCTTCCTTGCTATCAAAATGCTTATAAAGCGCCGAAGAGGTTACATTTGCCTTATTAGCAATTCTGCGGATACCGACATCTTTAAAGCCTTCTTTTAGGAATAATTCTCTTGAAACCTCTAATATTTTTTCTCTTGTTTGCTTACCATTCTCATATTTCATTGTATCCCCTTATCAAATAGTAATCAGCGATTACATATCTTATTATAAAGATAATCATTATCATTTCAACCCAATAACTAAAAAAGCAATCATTATTAGTTCATGATTACTTTTTAACTAGTGTACATGGCTTTTAGCTAAAGCGTCGTTACTATCAGTTTCTCAAAATGCACTCAACTAGCATGCTAGGTGAGTGCAGAGAAATCATCAAAAGCCATATCCTAATTCTTTTATTCATTCTATCCGTTACTATTAATCCATGAATAATTCCATGATTTTAATATCTACCGGCGTAGTTACTTTGATATTTTTTTCTTCACCTTCTACGTAAGATACCTTGCTAAGCCCCCCTAGTTCTACCACCATAGCATCATCATAATAGACAACTTCATCTTCAATCTTTTCAAAAGACGCCATTAGAACGTCATAATTGAACCCTTGTGGTGTTTGTACTCTTATGTAATTTTTTCTATCCGGCGTATGAAGCACGAATCTTGAATCTACTTCCTTAATCGTGTCTTTTAGCGGTATTACAGGAATTACTGCGTAACTAAAGTCCAGCGCACCGATTACTCGGTCTATGACTTCTTTACTTACAAGCGGTCTGGCACCGTCATGTATAAGGACATTGAGCGATTTTGTATCGTCATTTTCCTTCAGATACTCTAAGCCATTTTTTACAGAATCTGATCTTGATAACCCTCCACAAATCACGCTTTTCACTTTCCGAAAACCATTTACCTTTATGATTTCTTCATATATTTTGACGTCTTCTTCAGCCACAATTAAAACAATTTCATCGATTAGTCCGTGCTTTTCAAAAGCACTTAGCGTATAGTAAATAAGCTCTTTCCCCTTTATTTCTATCAAATTCTTGTTCTCACCCATTCTTGTGCTACTACCCGCTGCCGTTATAATAGCAACATTATTCATAATATCTCCTTTTTTGCTTATTTTACTATTTTTACTCTTTGCTGTGCTGTATTAGTAATTAAATACAACATCATAATCATCTCTTACCGCATATAGTTGATGATGTGAAAGGGCAGATGAAACAAATATGGCTTGACTAAATTTCAATCTTTATCGTTTATATACTGGTTCAAATTTACTGTAAAAATTAGCGAGTACTTGGGCATTAAACGGCGCCGCTACAACGGATACCTGACCTTGCGAAGAAGCCAACAAAAAAATGCAATCCTTTTAGCTTATCCCTTACCTACTTTACTTCTATCGGATTTATGCTCTTCACATACATTAAGTTACCAAACAAAGTATTTTCTTAAGGATCGAACGTTAAGTTTTTGAATCCTCAACATAAATATAATAATTATATTTTCTCCATAAAAGTCTCTCTCGTTTTGATAATTCGTTTTTATTAATTAATTTAGAAATATATAATTAACTATAAGGTAATTATATACCAAATGGGATAAGATTGCTATTATGCATTGTAAATGCGGGAGTTCTCATGATGATAATACCAAATTCTATAGCGACTTTGAAAACGAACTTGTTCCAATAAATTCTCCGCTAGTAATAATAACTCTAGAAAACGAGCAGAACTACGTATATGATAATTCTTCTGATTAAGATATAATGAACTATATTAAACGGATTTTATGAGAATAAAAATGACTTTTAAATATCATATGCTCGTAGTCGTAAATGCGTTATAATGTAATAGAATAAACATGATTCCCCCTCAATTGACAGGAAAAGACCTATTTATAAATAAAACGATGACTAATGCTTAGCTAGAAAATATAGGAAAGATTTTTGCAAGGGAATATCCTATTTGGATACCAAACAAGGAAGGGTTATGGAAGAATATAAAGAGATATATAAAATACAGTATTATGATGTAGATAGAGACCACTATATCAAAGTAAATAGGTTGTTTGAAATTATGACGAGTGTAGCTACTTCGCATTCTGTCGAGAATAATATAGATGCCAAGAAACTAATACCAAAGGGTATATCATGGGTAGTTTATGCGATTCATCTAGATATTGATAACAGCGCCAAGTTATATAAGCAAAATATTACCGTTAAATCCTTTGCAAAAGATGTAAAAGGTCTGTTTATTTTGCGCTACTTTGGGTTTTATGATGAGGATAATAATCTAATAGGAAAGGCGGTATCAAAATGGGTAATCGTAGATATTATGAAAAGAAAAATAATAAAAATACCTGATTATGTACTAGATGTTACCAGAAATGATACAAGCTCGACAAAGGAACAGCAATACATAATGGACAATATATCAATACAAAAACAAAGCTATCAAAAATTGTTACGAGACTTAAGTCTAGAGGTAAAAAATATGGCAATACGATATGGGGACATAGATGAAAATATGCATGTCAATAATAGCATTTATCCGCTTTGGGCAATAGAAAGTTTACCAAGAGACACCCTTAAAAATAATAAAGCATATCGTATACAAATCACCTACAAAAAAGAACAGATAGAATCCAATGAAGGGGTTAAGATAGTGTGTAAAGAGCAAAAAGAGGTAGGAAAAATAAATGAACACGTAGAAATACACTCCAGCTCAGATGAGCTCTTGTGTATAGTAGACATAAACTTAAAGCCGATGTAACCTGAACGCTGAAACTGTCACACAAACTCGTTATCTATTAAGTTATCCTATTCCTGACAGGAAAAAATCACTACGAAAAACTTGCTATACTTTTTCACTTTTTAGGATACTGATGTAGTGATTAGAGATTTTTTGCGTTTGATTACCCAACCATTACCTTACCTTCCGGTAACTTAACTTTAGAGCTTCCACCGCCACCTGATATGTTAATCGCAACCGCCATAGTAAGTGGTCCTAGCCTTCCTATGAACATCGTTACGGCGATGATAATCTTCCCTAAGAATGTAAGATTTGCCGTTTCTCCAAGAGTAAGACCAACCGTAGCAAAGGCTGAGACTGCTTCAAATAATAGATTTAAAAATGTGCTTGATTCCGTTAATGTTAACAGTGATGTAATCGATAAAACTACCGCAAAACTTATAATTATAACTGCTAATGCTTTCCGTATAGTATTGGTAGAAATCGTCCTTTTAAAGGCGGAAGCGGTGTCTTTTCCTTCAACTATTGCCATTACTTCAATGAATAAAACGACTACTGTGATAGTTTTTATACCCCCCGCCGTTCCCGCAGGTGAACCACCGATGAACATGAGTATTATAGAGATAAACTTTGATACGTCTTTCATTCCTGGTAAATTCATGGTATTAAACCCGGCCGTTCTAGTTGTAACCGACTGAAATAACGAAGCCAACACTTTTGTTCCAAATCCTTCACTTCCTATAGTAGCGCCGTTCTTCCACTCAACCACCAAAAATATTATAAAGCCGGCTGAAATAAGAAAAATCGTACTCACATAAACTAGTTTAGAATGAAGTGATAGGTTATCAAAAAAGGTTTTTAACTTCCATTTTTTCTCTACGCTCTTTTTCATAGTAGCTATTGTATCAGTCCATACCGTAAAGCCTAGACCACCCAGTACGATTAGCAACATGACGACAATATTAACAGTAGGGTCCCCAATATAGTTCATAAGACTGTTATCGCCTAGTATGTCAAATCCCGCATTACAAAAGGCAGATATAGCGTGGAATATTCCAAAAAGAATTCCTCTTGCGCCAAAATCTTTCACAAATCGAATCGATAATAATACGGCTCCAACCCCTTCTATGATGAAAGTGCCAATTAATATATTTCTTATCAGCCTAACCATACCTGATAGCTCCGATTGATTTAGGGCTTCTTGTATAACTAGCCTATCTTTTAAACCAATTTTACGACCTAGTATGAGGAAGATTGATGTTGCAAAAGTCATGAATCCCAATCCACCAAATTGAATAAGTACTATGATGACTACTTTTCCAAACGCCGACCACTGAGCGGCAGTGTTAACGACAACAAGTCCGGTAACACATACTGCACTTGTCGCCGTAAAAAAAGCATCAACAACACTGGCGGTTTCGCCATTTGAGGCAACCGGCAGCGATAGTAGAATTGTTCCAACTATTATAAAAAATAAAAAACCTAATACAAGTATCTGTGTAGGCCTTAGATTTTCATCGACATACTTTTTGAGTTTCGTCATTTTACATCCTCTTAACACATTATAGAACACAATTATAACTTTTGTCATGCCAAAAATCAATAAACACTCTTTTAATTCATAAAAATTGAAGTTTTTACTAGCAAAAATTATTCTTGATTTAGACAAATTCATAAAACTGTTTAAGTTGTAAAGGAAGTCCTTTTTAGTTATAATACGACTAGAACAAAAGGAGATGCGTATGTTAAATCATGTTGTTATGTGGAATGTAAAAAATGTAGCCGATAAAGAACAAGTACTAAAAGAGTCTAAAAGGCTTTTGATAGCTTTAAAGGACAAGATTCCTTCTATTGAAAAGCTTGAAGTTGGGATAAACGTGAAAACAGAAGGAACTGTCAGGGATATTGTTTTATTCTCGTCTTTTAAAGACTTAGAGGCTTTGAATCAATATAGAGTTCATCCTTCACATGTTGCAGTTAAAGGATATTTTAGCGATAACTTGTGTGACTACGTCGCATGTGACTACTATACACAGGAGAAATAAATGTTAACTACAAAAATATCTGTTATATTTAAAAATGCTTTCAAGGCTGCCGGCTATGACGAAAGCTATGGCGAAGTTGTAACTTCAAACAGAAAAGACTTGTGTCAATTTCAGTGTAACGGAAGCTTACGAGCTGCCAAAAAGTATCAAAAAAACCCTATCGCAATAGCATCTGACGTACTAAAAGTTGTAGAAAAACACGAAATTTTTGAAAATATAGAAGTGGTAAAGCCAGGCTTTATCAATATTAATCTAAAAGACAGTTTCATCGTAGCGCAAATAAATGAGATATTTGGCGATGATCGATTTGGCGTAAGCAAAAAAGGTGGCGATACCGTCATAATAGACTATGGGGGTCCAAATGTTGCTAAGCCTCTTCACATAGGTCACCTTAGACCCGCCATAATTGGAGAAGCCATAAAGAGAATTTATAATTTTTATGGTTATCACTGCATTGGTGATGTTCATCTAGGTGATTGGGGATTACAGATGGGTATGATTATTGAGGAAGTTAAAAATCTATGTCCTAATCTACCTTATTTTGATGAGAACTTCAAAGGAGAATATCCTAGTGAAGCGCCTTTTACCTTTGAAGAATTAGAACACATCTATCCAATTGCAAGTGAAAAAGCGAAAAAAGACGATGATTACAAGGAAAGAGCGAAAAAGTGTACTTTTGACCTTCAAAATGGTAGACGTGGCTATCGCGCTTTGTGGAAACATTTTGTCGACTTGTCCGTTGATGATATTAAAAAGATATATGATAGACTAAATGTAACCTTTGAACTTTGGCTTGGAGAAAGCGACTCTCATGAGTATATCGATACGGTAATTAATATACTAAAGAATAATAACTCTCTTTATGAAAGTGACGGAGCCATGGTAGTAGATGTATCGCGCGAGGATGACAAAAAAGAAATACCGCCAATTATAGTCATTAAATCAGACGGTTCTATTCTTTATGGTACAACAGACCTTGCTACTATATATCAAAGAGTAAAAGACTACTCGCCTAGGCAGATACTCTACGTAGTAGATTCGAGACAGGCAACTCACTTCGTTCAAGTTTTCAGATGTGCCGGAGATAATAATATCGTGAGTAAAGACACAACCCTAGAGCACCTTGGCTTTGGAACAATGAATGGAAAGGACGGAAAGCCTTTTAAGACAAGAGATGGTGGTGTTCTAAAACTAAGTGATTTACTGGATATGGTCGTAACAAATGCGAAAGATAAGATACTAGACAAAGAAGGGCTTGATACCGAAAAAACGGCTGAACTAATCGGTATGGCAACGCTCAAATTTGCGGACTTATCGAATGATAGAACCAAGGACTATATATTTGACATCGATAAATTCTCGTCGTTTGAAGGCAAGACAGGTCCTTATATTCTATACAGTTATGTTCGTATCAATAATATCATTAATAAACTACATGAAGCTGGATTTAAGGATGATGCGATAATCGATACGGTCGATGATATCACAAGAAATCTTCTTCTAAAAATCGATGAGTTTGAAAGCTATCTAGACGCTGCCGTCAATCTAAAAGCGCCACATATAATAGCCGATTATGTTTACGAATTAGCCACTCTGTCAAATAGCTTTTACCATGCACACCATATTATAAACGAAGAAGATGACAGAAAAAAAGCCTCTTATATGAGGACTTTAATTATTACAAAAAACCTAATTCATCTATGTTTGGAATTACTATCGATTGAAACACCAAATAAGATGTAAATATACGTTATTGTTAAGAGGATAATTTGATTCCACCTTCGTCTTGAAGGGTAATCTTTTTATCTTTTAGAAGCCTTCCAAGGGAACGTTTGAAGGCTCTTTTTGACATATTAAGGCTCTTTCTTATTACATCACTATCCGTCTTGTCATCAAAAGGTAGGTAGCCACCATTCTCTTCGATTATCTGTAGTAGTCTACTGCTATCCTCCTCCATTTGGTGATCAATTCTTTTGTTCGGTGTTATGTTTATCTTTCCATCTTCCCTTACCTTTGTAACTCTACCAGTTACAACATCTCCTATCTTCATATTTGGCATATAGTCATTGGTGAGAATTAACCCAAAATACTTGCTATCTATTGCCACAAAGACGCCCTGCTCTTCGTCTATGTGGTAAATTGTTCCACTGACTATATCCCCTATTTTAAAGGAGTTCGTCTCTATGAGGTGTTTTTTTATCTTCTCGGTAACACACGCCCTTCCAGACTTATCCATGTATAGCATGGCAAGTACTCTATCACCCCTACTAAATCTACTCCTCATCTCGTTAAATGGCATCAGCACATCTTTATCGTATCCTATATCAAAAAACGCCCCTATTTTGCTAACGGATGTGCATTCAAGGTACCCGATACCATTCATAGTAAGTAGTGGCTTCTTTAAAGAAATATGCTCCTTTTTGTCACTACCCGTATAAAAATAGCAATCGAAACAGTCCCCGACTTTTGCTTTAACCTCAGAGAAAACTTCACTATCCTTTCCTTTGACGATATAAGCGTCGTATAAGTCGTCACCATCTCGTGTAAGAAAATAAGTGTTAAGTGCTACTTTCGCTACAGTTAGTTTTATCTTTTTATATAATTCCATTTTATCCTCTACTACTCGCTGTCGCAACCATGACGGCCTTGATGGTATGCATTCGATTTTCCGCTTCATCAAATATCACGTTTGCATTTCTTTCAAATATTTCTTCGGTTATTTCATTTCCTTTAACTGCCGGTAGACAGTGCATTACTATACTATTATCTTTGCCGGTCATTCCCATGAGTTCTTCATTAACTTGATACTTTTTTAGTATCGAAAGTCTTTCTAAAGACTTTTCTTCTTCTCCCATAGATACCCACACATCGGTATACACCACGTCACTACCTTTGATATCCTTCGTATTATCACTTATTACGATCTTTGACCCACTTTCGTTTGCATAAACGCTGCAATAATTAATTAGCTCAGCATCTGGGAATAAAACCTTTGGCGCAATTATTGTAACATTCAATCCTACCTTCGAACACCCTATCATTAGGGAATTTGCAACATTGTTTCTTCCATCACCAATAAAAGTAACCGTTAAGTCTTCAAGACGACCTACATGCTCTTTTATAGTCATTAGATCTGCCAAAACCTGTGTTGGATGATACAAATCAGTTAGGCCATTCCACACAGGGACACCGCTATATCTCGCCAGTTTTTCAACTGCTTCTTGTGAAAAGCCTCTAAACTGTATGCCATCAAAAAGTCTTCCAAGCACTCTCGCAGTATCTTCTATCGATTCCTTATGTCCAAGCTGGATATCATTCTTACCCAAGTACTCCGGAAAAGCGCCTTCATCATTTGCCGCAACGGTAAATGCACATCTTGTCCTTGTTGAAGGTTTTTCAAATATCAGTGCAATATTTTTCCCCGCGAGGCTGTTACCCTTCTCTCCCCTTGCTTTTTTAGTTTTCAATTTAATTGCCAAATCGATTAAATACAGTATTTCTTCTTTAGTGTAGTCATTTAGTGATAGTAGACTTCTGCCAGTTAAATTCATGTTTTTTCTCCTTGCTATCTTATTGTAATTTAGCCTCTTCAGGCGACATTAAAGGCCTAAACATCTGAGTTTGTTCATAGGTATCAAAGACCAATTCTTTCCCCTTAGCTATATTCTCTAATGCCTCCTGAGAATTAATGATTTCCTTACCACGTCGATCTATCCTATGATAGCCACACTTATTATCTTTTATTTTGCTTTTTACGACATCTTGTAGTTCAAGATCTAGTAACATATTGATTTTTTCTTTTATCTCCTGTGATAATACCGGGAATAACAATTCTACTCGGCGGTTTAAATTTCTTGGCATCCAGTCAGCACTTGATAAATATATTTCCTCTTCTACGCCAACACCGAATTTATAAATTCTACTGTGTTCTAGATATTTACCAACGATGCTTCTGACCGTGATATTTTCACTAACTCCCGGCACTCCTGGAATAAGTGAGCAAATACCCCTTATGATAAGTTCTATCTTAACACCGGCACTAGACGCTTTATATAGTTCTTTTATGATGCCAAAATCACACAGTGAATTCATCTTAGCAACGATTAAAGCCTCTTCCCCTTTTTTCGCTTTATCCACTTGCTTTCTTATTAGTTCATAAAACTTTTCTCGTAGATTAGTTGGCGCCATGGTTAGTAGCTTTAACTTAGGTGGTTCTGAATAACCGGATATCGTATTAAAAATCGCAGAGACATCGGAGGCTATTATTTCATTGGTTGTCAGTATTCCAATATCTGTATATAACTTCGCTGTAGAATCATTGTAGTTTCCTGTTGCCAGATGAACATAGCGGTTAATTCCCTCTGCTTCTTTTCGAACAATTAACGTTACCTTACTGTGAGTTTTAAGGCCGACTAGTCCATATATTACATGGCATCCAGCTTTTTCAAGCCTCCTTGCCCAAGCGATATTATTTTCTTCATCAAATCTTGCTTTTAACTCGACAAGCACTGTGACTTGCTTGCCTGAATCAGCGGCTATTGCAAGCGCCCTAATGATTGGGCTGTCGCCACTCACTCGATAAAGTGTTTGTTTTATGGCAAGTACCTTTTTATCATTTGCAGCTTTTTTTATCAAATCAACTACTGGGTTAAAGCTATCAAAAGGATGCGATAGTAGTATATCCGCCTTTTTAATTTCATTAAAAAGCTCATCAGAATCTACCAGTTTAGGGTTGACTACTGGTGAAAACTTATCAAATCTTAGTTCGTCAAAACCACTTAAAAACGATAATTTCATCAGGAATGTCAAATCGATAGGTCCGTGTATGTAGTAAATGTCTTCATCTTCTACTTTTATGGCAGCATTTAACTTCTCAAATAGTTTTTTATCAATCGTCTTACTTACTTCCAGTCTAATCGCTTCTCCCCACTTACGCCTCTTAAGAGACCTTTCTATCTCAAGCAGTAAGTCCTGAGCCTCTTCTTCATCAATTGAAAGGTCCCCATTTCTAGTAAGCCTATACGCACCCGCACTGATAACCTTACATCCTATGAATAATCTGCTTATGTATTTTATTATTATACTCTCCAGTAATACAAAGGTTTTCTTTACGCCTTCCCTTGAAGGAATCTCTACATATCTTTTTAATACAGCTGGCACTTGAACGGTAGCAAATTTTTTCTTTCCATCTTTGGTTAGCAAGACGGCAACATTGAGTGATTTGTTAAGTATTAAAGGGAATGGTCTGGAGGAGTCAACCGCTAACGGCGTTAGAACTTGATAAACAACCTCTTCAAAATATTTTTTGACATATTTTTTTTGTTCGTCATCCAGCTCCCTTATATCAAGTATTTCAATCCCCTCTTTTTTTAACGCAGGAATATAGCTTCTCAAATAACTATTTGATTGCTCTTCTACCATTTTGTGAACTCTTTTAGAAATAGCTTTTAATTGCATCTTTGGTGTAAGTCCTGCGAAGTCAGGCTTATCATAACTAGCAACGACCTGCTCTTTTAATGAAGCCACTCTTACCATAAAGAATTCATCAAGATTTGAACTTACTATGGATAAGAATTTCCCTCTTTCTAGGATAGGATTCTCGAGATTTTTGGCTTCTTCAAGTACTCGCTGATTAAAGCTTAACCATGAAAGCTCTCTATTTTCATATAGACTAGTATCTTCAAAATTCATATCATAGCTCCTTCTTAATGCTTAATTTCGTATGAATACCGAACACTTCTTTAAAGTATGCAGCTCTTCTTTCAAAGCACCATTTTTCTAAAGTAGTATCTTCTTTACTTATACATTTTATCTGAAGTAATTTATCTTTTAGTTTTATAGATTTAATTTTAATTTTTTGTTTGTGCGCTCTGTCTAAACTATCAGCTATTCTAAGTATTGCTATTAGTTTAGCAACTATTATACGTTTTGAGGAAGGTAGCGTACCAAAATCGGCAGCATCGGAAGGCGCCGTCATACCATTATATTTGGCAATAAGTGCGACCATCTCCATATTCTCTTTTGACATACCGAATAGCTCTAACATTCTGATGAGCTGATAGGAATGCTGTGTATAATCGTTCAGCGAAATGCTCTTGCCTATATCACATAGAATTGCAGCAACCCTTAGGTGAAGCAACTCCGACTTTAGCCCATGTACTTTTGCCATCTTCTTAAAGATCATAATGGCAATTTCTTCTATATATTTCGAATGAACTTCGTTATATCCATACGACTTTGCAAGTACATTCGCATTGGTGATAACGTCTTCTATGATGTTGTCATCGAGATTTTTGGAATACATTGTCTCGTATAAATCTCTCACAATACCATCAACTAGCGATATATTGGGAACAATGATTTCATCGGTTTCTACTATACTAATGAATTTTTTAAGAAGTAATAAAGTCGGATAAAGCGTCCTTGCTCTGTTGGGGTCAACACGGTACTTATCTATTACCTCACTCTGAGATAATTCGCTTATAGTATCATATAATTTCTCCATCTTCTTACTTGTCATGATGCCATTTTCGCAGCCAACAAGTGAAGAAATGAGTTTTGACTCACTTCCTACAACGACTAGATGCTTGTACAAATCAGCGTCATTAATGCCTTTTATATCTTCAAAATTCACATTAATGTACTCCTCTAAGACTTCTTTATATTTTAAGCTAGTAGGCTGCAATGAACTTAGGATTTCTCTAATTCTAAGTGAACCCATCTTAAGGTTCTGACTTGTGGTTAGAGCACCATTTTTGTAAGTAGTTAGCTGAATCGATCCCGCTCCAATAACAACTATGATGACTCCTTCATGAGTGAGTTTGTCAAAATTGGATAGATTAAGTCTTATTGCTTTTGAAGTTAGGTATTGCTCTTCCGTATTATCGATAGGAATGACATTAAGCCCCGTTTTAATATGTATTTGGTCTATTATATAATTCTTATTCTTTGCCTCTCTAATGGCACTAGTAGCTAAAGCACTATAATTTTTTATTCCGTACTCATTCATTATTGATTTAAAATTATCTAATACATCACACAACATATCAACAACATCAAAGTCAACTCTCTGATATAAAAAAGTATTATGTCCTAAAGGTAAAACTCTTCTAAAACTATCCAGTTCTTTAAAAGCGCCTACTTTATTTACTTGCCCAATTTTCATTCTAACCGCTTGTGACCCAACATCTATTGCAGCAATTAAATTATTTCTCATAGCGAACCTCTATACCAATTTTTACCAATATTATATCATAAAAATGTTAAAATATAATAAGAATGCTATCTCAACACTCTATAATACGTTTTTATGATATAATCTTGGTAATAGGAGTAAATTATGAATTTTAGGGAAACAATTGATAAGCTGATTAGGCGTAATGCTCATATAATCACGGTAGGTAAAAAGAAGCGGAATTTATCAAACTCAGAAACCGATCTTCTGATGTCCTTTTATAACAAGGATAAGGATCCCGTTATATTCTTTGATCAATTCGGAAAGATAACATACAATAATGATGCCTTTCTAATCGTTCTAAAAAATGATAAGAATAAAAAAGAAATCACGAATGTCTATGACATGTTTGAAATAAACGCTTCGCTAGATTATGAAGATGATCTTCTAACTTTTAACTACGAAAACGGTTTTATAAAATCTTTCCGGGTAAAATTTGCTCTCGCAAAATTTGAAAAAAGTTATTTCTTTAAAATGACTTTAACGGATATAAGTGATTTCGTAAAACGGGAAAGAGCCCAAACCAGAAAACTAAACAAAGTAACAACGCTTTTAAACGCTATCGAAGATATGGTTTTTGTCACTGACCATAATCTATTTATCGATTATGCTATCGGTAAGCCTTTGCTGACAAAGTCCATAACTTCACTCGTTAAAGAAAACGTTTATGAAGTCTTCCCAAGTACTTATTGTAATGAACTAAAAGATACCCTATCAAAAGGCGGCTCTTCTTTTTTATACAATAATTCTGACGGAAGAAATAAAATATCGCTGGAAACTAAAATATCGTACGGTGAAAATACCTATACCTTCTTAGTCAAAGATGCTTCAAGGTTAGTCTCTCTATCTAGCGGCATTAACTATCTAAACAGCTATGATTCTTTAACTGGTCTTTTTAAGAAAGAGGCCTTTGACAATAAAATACAGGAAATAGCTAATAAGTCTTTCTTACCTCTTGGTATAATGAAAATAAAAATAATGGGGATAAGAGAATATAATGAAAAAGAGAGTTTTGAAAAGGGAAATCAACTCATTTCGATTTTATCTCATAAAATTAGAACCCTTGTTACAGGGTTCGATATAACTAGCAGAGTGTCCGGCGACACTTTTGGTATATTATTCCCAAATACGTCCAAAAAGTTTGTCGCTGGTTTCGCTAAAAAGATTACATCTTCGTCTGTAGAAATCTTTCAAGATTTAGAGCCTTATGAACTAAGCATTGATGTTTCATATGATATAGCAGACGCAAAAACTGAAGATATCGAGAAGAAAATAAGCGAGACTTTATTATAAATTATTCTAGATTTTGCATCATACTCGCTCTATCTGCCGTGACAAGGCTATCTATTATTTCATCCAAATCACCACTTAATATTGAATCAAGTTTATGAAGAGTGAGCTTGATTCTGTGGTCTGTAACTCTTCCCTGTGGGAAGTTATAGGTCCTTATTTTTTCAGCTCTATCTCCAGTCCCCACTTGACTTCGTCGGTTTTCTGCTTGCTCGCTTTGTTGCTTACTAAGTTCCATTTCATATAATCTGGACCTTAATACTTTAAGTGCTTTATCCCGGTTCTTTAACTGAGATTTACCATCCTGGCAAGACACCACAAGTCCAGTTGGAAGGTGAGTTACCCTTACAGCAGAGTCCGTCGTGTTAACTGACTGTCCACCATTTCCGGATGACCTGAAAACATCTATCCTTATTTCATTCATATCGAGTTCTACTTCCACGTCTTCTACTTCAGGCATCATCGCCACAGTAACGGTAGAAGTATGTATTCTTCCACTTGATTCTGTCGCTGGTACTCTTTGTACTCTGTGTGTACCACTTTCGTATTTTAGTCTACTAAACGCTCCCTTGCCATCTATTTCAAAAATTATTTCTTTAAATCCACCTATGCCATTTTCATTGAGTGATACAATTTCCGTCTTCCACCTTCTTGAATCGGCGTAATGTGAGTACATCTTGTATAACTCCGTAGCAAATAAAGCCGCTTCGTCACCTCCTGCGCCTGCTCTTATCTCGACAAAGACATTTTTATCATCATTTGGGTCTTTCGGAAGAAGTAGTATTTTTAGTTCTTCTTCTATTTCTTCCAGTCTAGACTTGCTCTCATTTAGTTCTTCTTTTGCAAGCTCTCTAAATTCTTCATCACTTTCTTGATCTAACATTTCAAGACTATCTTCGATGGTTTGTTTTGTCTTTTTATATTCTTTATATGCATTAACAATAGGCGTCATATCTGCATGTTCTTTAGCCAGTTTCCTCCACCTATTCATATCATTTATGACTTCAGGATCGCTAAGCATAGCGGCTAAATCATTATGTTTTGATATTAAATCCTCTAGTTTTTCAAACATTATAAATCCCTCTCACAACTCTATCATTACCGTTTAAATCTTTTATTACTTGTACGTCCGAGTATCCATATTTCTTCATCAAATTCGTAACCTCATCTGCTTGGTCAAATCCTATCTCAAAAAAGAGACTACCCCCTTTTATTAGAAAATCTTTTGCGTTTTTAGATATTTCGTCATAAAAGCTAAGTCCATCTCTCCCACCATCAAGCGCTACTATGGGTTCGCTTCTTACTTCTTCATCAAGCGACATGATATCATCCGTTTTTATATATGGTGGATTCGAGACGATAAAATCTACCTTCATACTGCTTACATTTTCAAACAAATCACTTTTTATTATCTGTATTTTTTCTGATACTTCTAACTTGTCTGCATTTCGCCTGGTTATTTCTATCGCACCATCTGATTTATCGACAAATATGCCTTCAGTTACACCACTTTCTTTTAGTAGTGCGATGCCAACACAACCTGTACCGCAGCACATATCCATAAATACTTTATTCTCTAATTCTAGCGTTCTTATTACTTCTTCTACTAATATCTCCGTATCAAATCTTGGTATTAAAACGCGCTCATCAACGTAGAAGTCATAGCCATAAAAACTAGCGCTACCCGTTATGTACTGTACAGGCTTTCCATCAACTCTTATTTTAAGCAGCTCGTTGAAAATGTCGAAATCTTCTTTTGTTATTTCTTTTTCTTTACCGGCTATAATATCTAATTTACTAATCCCTGTTATGTGCGTTAACAGTAAATATAGATCATTAATATCTTCTTTTTTACCCGTATCGATAAATGCTTTTTCACCTATTTCAACTAGCTTCTTTAATTTCATCTTCTTCGTCTTCTTCATAGTTTAAAGCCGCCATGAATGACGTAATCGCTACTTCCACTTGACTGGCGTCAGGCTCTTTTGTCGTTATCCTTTGTAGAAGCATACCAGGAAAAGAAAATATCGTAACGGCGGTATTATTAAACTTTCCAAATATTTTCAGTATCTCATAAGATATCCCAGCAATTAATGGAAGTGTTATAAGTCTTACAAGAACCCTTAAAAGTAAAGTGTCGACATTTATTAACACCAATACTATTATACTAACGGCAACAACGATGAACACGAAATTCGTACCACATCTTTTGTGATATCTCGAGGCTTTTAGTACATTCTCCACCGTTACGTCAGCTCCACTCTCATAGCAGTTAATGGTTTTGTGCTCCGCGCCATGATACTGAAATACCCTGTGTATATCCTTTACATAGGAAATAGCAAACAGATAGAACAGTAATATCAACAGTCTAATAATACCGTCTATTAAGTTCATAACTCTCGTACTACTTGAAAGATAAGGTGATATATATTGAGAGATAAATGCAGGTAGTAGGAAGAATAATCCTATCGACATCACAAGTGAAATCACTACTGCAATCGCAGTGGCTACTTTCGCAAAATTATTTCCTAACTTAGCTTCAAGCCATTTATCAAATTTACTCTCACTAGCTTCTTCTGTATCATAAAACTGCGCTGAATAATTAAGAATATTAATACCCATTACCATAGATTCTATAAATATGATGCCACCCCGTATTATCGGTAAGCCAATCAACTTATATCTATTCGTAAGGCTATTATATTTTCTTTTATCTAACTGTATCTTTTTATCAGGAGTCCTAACAGCGGTAACATATTTGTCACCATTTCTCATCATGACGCCTTCAATGACAGCTTGCCCACCTATTGCGGTAGGTCTTTTTCTTTCATTATCCATAACTATCCCTAAAACAATAGTAAGCCGGAGATGTCCCCGACTTATCTAATAAAACACACCTAATTCCTAGGTTATTATTCTTCAACCAATTCTTTTCTGTACTTACGGTTGAATTTATCGATTCTACCTCTAGCCTTGACAGATTTTTGTTGTCCTGTGTAGAATGGATGGCACTTTGAACAAATCTCAACATGGATTGTTTCACTAGTACTACCTGTTACAAATTCATTACCACAGTTACATTTTACTTTCGCTTCAAAATATTTTGGATGTATATCTGCTCTCATTATTTCACCTCTTTCGCCATTCTATGCTATATTCCGACATAGCACCAAGCTTTTATTCTTTTTGCTGATAACCGCCATATTATATCATAGATATTATGCGAATGCAAGGGTTTAATGTCATCTTATCGTTACGCTATGAATTCTTCAACACCCAAAACTTTCATCGCATATCTTAGGACATCTGATCTTTTTATAATGCCAATAAATACGTTATCATCATCGATTACTGGTACAAAACTCTGCATCGATACAAGTTCTACTAATGAAGTCATACTAGCGTTAATCTTAACCGGTTTACGCTGAAAGTGGTTTGGTACGTTTCTTACCCTAAGCAACTCAATCTCATCTATCGACATATGTCTTCTTTCGTTGATGAACCAAAGCAAGTCTCCTTCTGATAAAGGTCTTACATACTTACCGTTATTATCTATTACAGGTACTGATGAGTATTTATTTTTTGATAAAATGCTTAACGCCCTCTTAATAGAATAACTGTCTTTTAAATGCACAACGTCTTTCTTCGGAGTTAGAAAAAATGCAATATTCATAATGCCTTCCTTTCGAATTCATTATAACACATTTTCCTTTTTTTTAGTGAACAAACTGTATCTATTTCATTAAAAAAGTTTTATATTATAAGTAGTTTTTTAGAGCATTATTTCTTCGTTTTTCTAATTACTCCTGTCTCTACAGCAACCTTCGCAACTTGCTTAGCAACGTTTTCAACGACTCTTTCATCAAAAGGTGATGGTACCACATAGTCCGGTCTTAATTCCTCTTCTTTGAGGACTTCCGCAATCGCGTAAGCCGCAGCAAGTTTCATCTCGTCGTTTATGGTAGTAGCTCCAACGTCAAGTGCTCCTCTGAAAATTCCAGGGAACGCCAGAACATTATTTACCTGGTTCGGATAATCACTTCTTCCAGTTCCGATTATTCTGGCACCCGCTTCCATGGCCAGTTCGGGCATTATCTCAGGCTCAGGGTTTGCCATGGCAAAGATGAATGGATCTTCATTCATTAGCCTAATCATCTCCTTGCTTACGATGCCACCTACAGAAACACCAACGAATACATCCGCATCTTTTAGTGCTTCGTTTAGTCCACCTTCTACGTCGTTTTTGTTGGTAAACTGTACGATTTCTCTCTTCACAAAATCTAAGTTCTCTCTCTTAGAATTTAATATTCCTCTACTATCAAGAACTATGATGTCATCAACCCCAAATTTGTTAATCATATTAGCAATTGAACTTCCAGCAGCTCCGGCACCGTTTATGACAACCTTTAGTTTGTTGTGATCTTTCTTTGTTAGTTTGCATGCGTTAATTAAAGCCGCTATTGTAATGATGGCTGTACCGTGCTGATCATCGTGGAACACCGGAATATCGAGTTCTTTTATAAGTCTTCTTTCTATCTCAACACATCTTGGCGATGAAATATCCTCAAGGTTAATACCGCCAAGTGAAGGTGCTAACATCTTGCAAATATGTATTATGTCCTCTGTTTCTTGAGTATCCAGACAGAGTGGGAAAGAATCTATTTTTCCAAAATTTTTAAAAAGTATTGATTTCCCCTCCATTACGGGTAGGGCAGCCTCAGGACCAATATTCCCTAATCCTAGAACTGCTGAACCATCAGTTATAACGGCAACCATGTTGCCCTTTGTGGTGTATTTATATATATTTTCGATATCTTTTTTAATCTCCCTACAAGGCTGAGCAACACCGGGAGAATAAGCCAGCGAAAGCTCTTCCTTAGTCGTTACCTTTACTTTCGATACTATTTCAATTTTGCCGGTATGCTTTTCATGCATAACTAATGATTTTTCATATACGTTCATAATTACCTCTCAAATTCTTTTTTTTAATTATACTATACTGCTTTTTTTATCTCAACGCTAAGTTGAGGGTGGCAAATCTCTACCGGTTTATTCAGGGGTACTTTCTTGGGCGCTATTCCAAAGTGCCAAGTAATACTACCGGTATTATCTGCTCTATTTCACCTCCTCTACAACCATTTATTTTGAATACACTACTTTTATCTGACTGGTAGCTCCTTGCCGTTAATTTTTGTATTAATTGTAGAGCGAATATGGTATTATATCTAAATAAGGAAGAGGTAATTATGTATAAAATATTAGCGCTTTTTACAGGCTCAGCAATTACTTTGTTAGTCTTATCAAATGCTATAATGTCGGCATCTGTAGGCAATCCACTGGCAATAGTACTCAATCATGTGATAGGATTATTTTGCGCAGTTATACTTCTTGTATCAACAGCCACAAAGCCTAAATCCCTAAAAAATATTAATATAGTTTACTTGCTATCCGGGGTTACTGGTTTTTTTACGGTGCTCTTTGCAAATATCTCTTTTATGGAACTTGGCGCTACAATTACCTTGATGATAATGATGACAGGACAAATAATAGCCTCTTCTACAATTGATCATTTTGGCATATTGGGTATGGAAAAATATCCTTTTAGCAAATATAAACTACTAGGAATTTTTCTTATGTTACTAGGCGTTTCATTGATAATTTTAGGGTGATGATATGGTATATGTTTTTGCGCTTTTAATGGGGTTTACATCAATATTTTCAATGGTTCAAAACTCTGCTCTATCCAAAAAAATAGGCCTCGTTAATAGTTCCTTATTAAACTATGTAACCGGTCTTATAACCGCCACAATCTTTTTTGTTCTTACCGGTAAATTATCTGATTTTAGCGGATTGAGTACTATGCATTTTTTCGGGTATCTTGGTGGTGCAATAGGTCTGTTTATTGTCTTTTCGTCGGGGTTCATAGTAAAAAATGTATCCGTCATAATAACGAGTATGCTGATGTATACAGGCCAAATGATAACCTCCTTTGTAATAGATTATTTTAGGGGAATTAATTTTAGTCCGGTAAAAATCCTAGGTATAATACTTGTCATAATCGGAATATATGTGAATAACTACATAGACTTTCGGTCAAAAAACAAGGATGCAAAAGCATCCTAAATCATAACTAACTTCTATATGAACATCCAATAACTATTTAAGCATATTCCTAAACTTAGTGAACTCGCTACTCCATACTAGATGAACCGTCTGCGTTGGACCATTTCTTTGTTTAGCGATAATGACTTCTGCCTCGTTTTTGTGTTCAGTATCTTTGTTATAATACTCATCTCTATACAAGAACATAACGACATCAGCGTCTTGCTCTATCGCACCAGACTCCCTTAAGTCAGATAGAATAGGTCTATTGTCTTTTCTAGATTCTGTCGCCCTCGATAACTGTGAAAGAGCAACAACAGGGGCTTCTATCTCTCTTGCAAGCGCTTTTAATCCTCTACTGATTTCCGATATTTCCTGCTCTCTGGAGGACTTTTTACCACTACCACTCATTAATTGCAGATAGTCTATAACAACTAGGTCAAGTCCCTTTTCAACTTTTAGTTTTCTGCATTTGCTTCTTAATTCACTTAGCATAATTGATGGTGTGTCGTCTATGTATATCTCCGCACCGGTAAGTAGTATTGCGCCACTCGCCAGTTTTTCCCAATCGTTTCCAGCTAGCCTTCCCGTTCTTAACTTTTGTGAATCGATACTACTTTCAGAACAAATCATACGAGTAAGAAGTTGTTCCTTGCTCATCTCCAGACTGAACATCGCACAAGTTTTCTTTTCCTTTATACCAATATGAGCTAGTATGTTTAGTGCAAAAGCTGTTTTACCCATTGAAGGCCTCGCAGCGATTAGTATTAAGTCAGAATCTTGAAGCCCTGACATTAGTCTATCGATATCGTGAAATCCCGTAGCTATTCCTGTTATCCGAGATTTTGACTTCGCTCTTTCTTCTAGTTTATTAATAAGTGGCGTAACAAGGTCTCTTACACCGGAAAAGTCTTTGGAGTCTCTCTTTAAAGCAAGTTTAAATATCTTTTCTTCCGCACTTGCTAGTATATTTTCGACGGCATCTTCACTGCTATACGCATCGCGACTTATTTCTTCATTTACCTTAATGATTTTTCGCAGTGTTGATTTATCTCTTACTATGTCTGCGTAGAATTTTGCATTGATGGAAGTTGGTACACTAACGGCAAGTTTGGATAGCACACTCATACCTCCCACTTTGTCTAGGTTGCCCTTATTTTCTAAGTGGGATTTTAAGGTGACAATATCAACCGCTTTGTCATTGTTACTGAGTTCCAAAATAGCCTCATATACCAGCCTTAGATCGTTATGATAAAAATCATCAGGCACTATTATAGAAGCTATTTCAGGTATTTTGTCATTGGCAAGTATTAGCGAACCTATTACGGACTGCTCCGCTTCAAGGTCTTTTGGTAATACTCTTACAATACCTTCTTCCATCTATTTTTCCTCTACTACATTAACCCTCAAATTCGCTGTAACCTTTGGATGCAACTTGATTGGAATTTCATACAGTCCAAAGGACTTAATATGCTCTTTTACAACAATCTTCTTTTTATCTACTTGAAGAGAAAGTTGTTCTTCAACCGCTTTGGATATTTCTTTGGTGGATACTGAACCGAATGTTCTTCCGCCTTCTCCACCTTTCATCGCAACACTTACTTCACCTTTTTCTAATTTAATAGCTAGTTCCTTCGCTTCTTTAAACTGCTCCGCTTTCATTCTATCATGCGCTTCTTTTTTTAGCTTAGCGTCATTGATAGCTGAAGCATTGGCCTGTTTTGCAAGCTTCTTAGCTATTAAATAATTCCTAGCGTAGCCATCTTTTACTTCTAGGACATCTCCTTCTTTACCAAGCTTTTTAACATCTTGTAGTAAAACTATTTTCATCTTAATTACCTTCCTCTAAATAAGCATCTATTGCTTTTTTAAGCTGTTCAAGTACTGTTTTTATATCGCTAGTTTCAACTTGAACACCCGCAACATTAAGGTGTCCGCCACCACCCATCTTTTCCATTATTACCTGAACGTTTACATCCCCTAAACTTCTCGCACTGATGTAAATGGTCCCGCCTATTTCGGTTAATACGAATGACGCCCTGATGCCTAAAATATCGAGCAATTCATCAGCAGCCTGAGCCGCTGTAAGAGCTGGATTTTCTATATTCGAAGGACATACGCTAATGGCCATATCATTTCTGTAGATATGACAGTCTTTAACCGCTATCGCCTTGGCCTTATAAGAAGCCATGTCATTTTTAAAATAGCTCTTAACACGAACCATATCAGCACCCGCTCTACGAAGAAAGGCAGCCGCTTCAAACGTTTTAACCCCTGTGTTAATGACAAAGTTCTTAGTATCCACCATAATGCCAGCCAGCAGTGAGTCCACTTCAATCTGGGCAAGTTTTATGTTCTCGTCTATGTACATTATTACCTCAGAAATCATTTCACACGTTGAACTTGCATAAGGTTCAACGTAGCTGAGTAGTGGATTCTCTATAAGATCGCTACTAGCTCGATGATGATCAAATACGACAACATTATTCGTCATTGATAGTAACTCCGGATTTTCGACATAGGATGGCCTATTGACATCGACAACAACTAGTAAGGTTCTCTCATCAAAGTTCATCTTTGCATCCACTCCAGAAATAAAGACTTCTTCTTTATAGAAATCATGATTTTTTATTTCTTCATATAGCGTATTGATGGATGTTGTAACACCATCGAGTACAATTCTTGCGGGCTTATCGAGTATTCTAGCACATGCGAATACCCCTACTGCAGCCCCTAAAGCGTCAAGGTCCGGTCTCTTATGGCCCATAATCAGCACTTTATCAAAGCTTTCTAAGAGTTCTCTAAAGGCATATGCTTTAACTCTTGCTTTTACCCTAGTTGACTTTTCCACACTCTTGGTTCTTCCACCGTAGTATGAATATTTATCCCCATTCTTAATAACAGCCTGGTCTCCGCCTCGACCTAACGCAAGCTCAATAGCTACCTTTGCATATTCTAGACTATCGTATAGGCTGTACTCATGTATGCCAAGCCCTATACTTAGCGTCATGGACATATTTCCGACTTGAATATCTCTAATATCATCTAGTATCGCAAATTTTTCTTCCGTTAGCTTTTCATAATGTCTTTTTTGAAATATTAGAAGATACTTGTCTTTCTCATATTTTTTGATGATACCGCTAATCGACTTTGATAATTCTTCTAGCTTACTATCAATCATAGCCGTTATAACGGGTCTTCTCACATCTTCTACGTTCTTAATGGCATCTTCGTAGTTGTCTATATATACAAGCATTGCCAGAGTATTCTGACCATCTAGTTTTCTTTCTAGCACTTTTTCATTGGTGGTGTCATAAAATGCAATCATGTAGAGAGTAACAATCTCTACCTCTTCTTGTAGAAGTCCAAATTCATCATTTTCTGGATCTAATTTTGAGATAGTAATGACTGCATTATAACTTCTACTCAGCAAATTTATTTCTTTGTTATTCTCACCCTCAACCTCAGCAGGAAAATCCTCTCCGCTCAGTTCCGGGATGAAAGAGTGGATATTTTTACCGATCACTTTATTAACTCTTAAATCTTCAGCTATATCTCCTAGTATATAGTCAAATGACCTATTAACCCATCTAATCTCACCATGAGGATCAACTAGTATCATAGGGATACTTAGATTATCTATAAACTCTTTTTGAACGGATGATATTTCAAGCGCATAATTAACGATGTTATTGTTTATATCCGCCTTCTGAGATAAAACAAGTATGATGAAGAAAAGTAGTGACACAATAAAAAGAGACAACATTAAGATACCAAGTTTCAACGAGGCGAAAAATGATGCAATAGTCATTATTGTCATGATAACTATGTAAAATACTTGCCAGTATAAATACTTCTTAATATTCTTTGTTTTCTTTTTGTTTTTTAATGCACTCATAACTAATACTTTCTAAAAGTTCACATTTTAGTATACCATTATATTAAGTATTATAATAGTAAAAGAACCAATTTTTGGTATAAAAAAAGGCTAGCATTGCAATTAAAACTAACCTTCTAAGTCCTATTAACCTCTTACTAAAAACTCAATTAGCATTTTAACATCTTCAGGCTCTGACAAAAGTAATTCTATTTCTCCAATTTGAGCGTCTTTAAACATACCCGCAAGAGATATATACTGTGTTAATTTTGATTTTAAATTAAGCCTATCACCTTGAGACGTAATAAGTACTACTTTACCCTTACACTGATCAACTGCTTTAAAGAATTCTGTAACATTCTTTATGTTCTTAATAATCATATTGAAATCCTCCTTCAATTTATGATTTGATATTATCATTGTTTTAACTAATTATCAAGTAAACTATTCCGCAAAGAGTGTAGACTAATAAAAAAATTCATGGTAGAATTGTTTAAATTATCAAACGGAAAGGCATAATATGGGCACAAAAAAAACAAATCTTTTTATACTAATTGTAATGATATATTTTATAGCCGCTGAAATACTACTTGGAATAGTTCTAAGTATTTTTGATCTTGCGGAAAACATAACACTCAATATCTTGATTTCTCAGTTTTTTATCGTTGGATTACCAGCTATAATATACATACTCATAAAAAAAGAGATACACATTCCTATTGCGAAAATTAAATTATTAGATATTATCATCATCATTGCGCTAGCACTTTTTATCATGCCTTTTCTAGGATTTATCAATGTAATTTCACAACTTTTTGTCGAAAACCAAGTGCAAGATATGCTAGGCAGTTTACTGGATATAAACTTTTTTCTGGTTGTCTTTTTAACCGGTGTACTTCCTTCTATATTTGAAGAACTATTAACGAGGGGGATTATCGTGTCATCTTACAAAAATGCGACTGTACTATCAACGATACTGGTAAGCGGCCTTTTCTTCGGCTTTATCCATATGAATATAAATCAGTTCCTCTATGCATTCGTCATGGGTGTAGTCATGTGCTATGTCGTCATGATAACGGGTTCCGTATTTAGCTCTATGATCATGCACTTCGTTGTAAATACAACTGGAACCGTCTTTCTTCACGGCTCGTTGTGGCTTGCAAGATATATTGAAGACCAACAGATGATAGACAGTATTTTAAACCCGATAGACCCTACTAGCAACGATATTTTAATTACTGCTGTTTCTTCCTTATTATTTGCCGGTATCACCATTCCACTGGCAGGACTGATGATATATTTTCTACTGAAAAGATACCATAAACCGTTCAAAGGAAGTTTCTTCAAAAGTAATTACGCTTTCGTAAATAATCTTGAAGAAAACCAAGATTCACCAAAAGAAAAGGCTACAAGCCTTTCCCTAATATTTTCTGCTGTTTTATTCCTGGTTTTTTCTGTCATAATAGAAATTGCGACTAGATATATGACTTAATTATTTTAGCACTCTATCTTCGAAAGAACCACCTATGTCATAAGTACCTATGATGGTGATATAATTGGATGCTTCTTCTTTCACCAATATTTCAGAAGTGACCGAATCATTTATGCTAAATAGTATTCTACCAACTTTGTAGCCCGCTAAATCGTAATCGCTAATATCAAGTTCATATGGTATATCACTCGAATTAAGTGTCTCTTCTAGTGAACTTGGATCATAACTTTTTTCAGTCTGAATAATAAGTATGCTATCCGTTACTGAATCAATCTTTTCTTTCTCTTTAACACAGTATAATACTGCCTCTATTTCCTCATCGGATAAATCAAATTTTTCTCTTACCTGTTCTTGATTCATTGCTATGAATCCTTCCGGCACATCTAAATTAGCCAAAAAATCATCTTTAAAACTACTAGTAACTACTTTATCCTCTTTTTTTTCTGTCTTATCAATATCCGTGTTTTTGCAAGACACTAAAATTATACATATCGTTGCTAAAACTATTATCCTTTTCAATTCACAACTCTCCTTGTTTCATAAGCTAGTGCTATATTATCGTTTGTTTCCGTCATCTCAAGTATTTGCTCCCATAAGTCATTGGATACGATACGCCTTTTTTTAGGCTCACATAAATATCTAACCGATAGCTTTACGCCATAGCTATTAACAGAAGTATAAATTATCGGTGTCGTTTTATTGTAGTAGAGTCTGTACCTTCTAGTAGCCTTTGTCAGCTGATTCTTCGCATCACTTGGGTTGATGTTCTTGTTACTGTTAATCATGTCTAGAAGCAATTTTTTTGCTAGCTTCCAGTCGCTTTCTAATGTCAGCACAACATCGATTTCACTCCATACATAATCAAAGCCTTTGGTATAATTAAAAACTGGATGCGTAAAAACGAAACTATTGGGAACATCTATAATCCTTCCCGTCGACTGCTCTCCTTCTTCTATTGAGCTAACTTCAATTAAAGAAAATTGGAAAACCCTTAAATCAATAACGTCACCCTTTACACCAGCTATTTCTATTCTGTGTGTTACATCAAAAGGTTTTTTGAATTCGATGAATAGCCACCCTACAACATTTATAATATACTCTCTTAGCGCAATGGCAACACCAGCTGACAAAAGACCCATATATGTACTTACATTAAAAGAACGATTAATCCAGATAACCGCAAGAATAACGATTGTAATGGTTGCTACCACATAGTTAACCACTCTAGAAAAAGCATAGTACTTTGCGTTTTCCTTTATCCTTTTGTGTGCAATACCCGTCACAACACTTTTTACAATATATGCAATCATTATGACTAATAAAGATATAATTATCTTTACCCATATAGGATTTGCTTCAATGAACAATAATAAATTATCTACCATATCTATTTCCTCAACAATCTATATCCACCGTACATAGGCTTGATATTATTAAGCGTTATAACAGCTCCTTCGTCAAGAGATTTTATTTTTTCTACAACAAGTTTTGCTTCCTTCCTACTTACGTTAATTATTAGCATTTTTCTATCAAGGTTAAGACCTTTTGCCGCTATTTCAGTAACAGCAAAACCTTTCTTTCTTATTGTGTCAGTTATTATATTATTCCCAAAATCGGTAACAATCGCCTCTACTCTAACGGTCCCAATCCCAACTCTTTCTTCAAGGTAACTACCTAGATAATTACCTATGGAAAAGCCAAGCGCATAAACAACTATTTTTAACGGATCACTTGTAATATCTTTTATTACCTGTGAAACTACCAGTATCCATATTATTACTTCAACAAAACCGATAATAGCTCCTATTAGTCTTTCTCCTCTAGTTATCATAACAAGTCGAAATGTCGCAAGTGCTACTTCTATAATTTTTGCAAAAAATATCATCGCATAAATTAACATCTTTATAACCTCTTCTTATAATCGTCGTATCCGAACTGTTTTATTATTTTTAACTCTTCCCCTTTTATGATAGCAATACTCGGTAAATTAATACCATTGAATGTGTTATTTTTCACCATAGTATAATGTGCCATATCTGTAAATATAATCTTGTCCCCCACGGATAACTCACTATCAAATGAATAATCTCCGATTATATCTCCAGCAAGGCATGTTGGCCCTGCCAATCGATAATTATACTCGTTTTCTCCCTCTTTGCAACTCCCAATTACATATGGTCTATACGGCATTTCTATAACGTCCGGCATATGACATGAAGCGGACGTATCAAGTATCGCAATACTTTTTTCATTCTCTACTATATCAAGAACTGAAGCCACCATAAAGCCTGTGTTTAAGGCAATCGCTTCCCCTGGCTCTAGGTATACCTGGACACCATATTTTCGCCTAACTCTACTTACGAGATCTATAAGGGCTTCTACCTCGTAGTCTTGTCTAGTGATATGGTGTCCCCCACCAAAATTAATCCACTTAAATTTACTTAAATCCTCTCCAAGTTTTCTTTCTACCACTTCGAATGTCCTGATTAGCGTATCCGAATTTTGTTCACACATGGTGTGAAAATGTAGGCCATCAAACTTTTCCAGGTCACTTTTGTCAAGTCCTGAAATAGGCACGCCAAGCCTCGAAAATCTAGCACAAGGGTCATAGATTGGTGTAGTTACTTCTGAATACTCCGGGTTTATTCGAAGACCGATACTTTTGCCCGCTAAGTGAGCCTTGTATTTTTCATATTGACTAATGCTATTAAAAACTATGTGGTCGCATATCTTAACAATCTCATCAAACTCTTTAGGATCGTACGCAGGACTGTAAATATGTACTTCTTTGTTCATATACTCCCTACCGAGCTTTGCTTCATTAAGGGAACTAGATGTTGTACCCGTAAGGGTCTCACCAATAAGTTCAAAGGTAGAGTACATGGAAAACCCTTTTAATGCTAATAATATCTTAGCGCCTGAACGATCCATTACATACTTTAGCTTAGCTAGGTTTTCTTTGAGTAACCTTTCATCAATCACATAGCATGGTGTATTAATTTGTTCCAATATTTTTCTTTTTATCATTCTACTTTTTCCGGCACAAAGGACTCTTTGTAAGGTAATCCGTTTTTACCTAGTTCTTCCATAAATGGATCTGGATCCATCTCTTCTACATTGTATACACCGGCTTTCTTCCACTTTCCTTCCAGTATGAGTTTAGCCCCTATCATGGCAGGTACACCCGTGGTATAGCTTATAGCCTGAGATCCTACTTCTCTATACGCTTCTTGGTGGTCACAGACATTGTAAAGGTAATAATCAACCTTTTTGCCATCTTTAACGCCACTAAAAATACAACCTATATTTGTTTTGCCCTTTGTCCTCTCTCCTAAGGAAGCCGGGTCAGGAAGTACCGCCTTTAAAAACTGCAGTGGAATTATCTTTTTGCCCTCAAAATCAATTGGCTCAATACTGGTCATCCCAACATTTTGTAAAACCGTAAGGTGATTGATATACTGTTGAGAAAAAGTCATAAAGAATCGAATTCTTTTTATTCCCTTTATATTCTTTGCAAGCGATTCAAGCTCTTCATGATATAAGAGGTACATATCTCTTTGTCCTATTTCATCAAAATCATAGGCCCTCTTAATCTCTAGCGGCTTTGTCGTAACAAACTCTCCATTCTCATAATATCTTCCGTTTGAGGTTATTTCCCTTATATTTATTTCTGGATTAAAGTTTGTAGCAAATGGATACCCATGATCTCCTCCATTTGCATCTAAAATATCAATATAGTGAATTTCGTCAAAATAATGCTTCATAGCATAGGCACTAAATACCCCTGTAACACCCGGATCAAAACCACAGCCTAGAATACAAGTAAGTCCCGCTTTCTCAAATCTTACTTTGTAAGCCCACTGCCATTTGTACTCAAACTTTGCCGTATCTTTCGGTTCATAGTTTGCGGTGTCCAGATAGTCTACACCACATCTAAGACAGGCATCCATTATCGTAAGGTCCTGATATGGGAGCGCGACATTGATAACTAGTTTTGGGTTATGCTTTACCAATAATCTAACAAGCTCTTCAACATTATCAGCGTCTACTTTAGCAGCCGTAATCTTTACGTTTTCATTTTCGTTTCCTTCTTTTAACCTTACACATTTTTCAAGCGTTCTACTCGCTATGATGATTTCACTAAATACTTCTGGATGCATGGCGCACTTTGCAACTACTACACTACTGACGCCTCCAGCTCCTATAATCATTACCTTACTCATATCAAATCCTTTCTTACAAATCTATCCTACCATCAGCAGGGCAACTTCTCTTAAAACCTTACTGGCAACGGTACTGCTAAGCCCGCTATTATCATAATCTGGAGATAACTCCACAATATCAGCGCCCACTATATTGAGTCCCTTTAGTTTAAGTATCCCGTTCATTAGCTCACGAAAAGTAATTCCTCCCGGTTCTATCGTTCCCGTTCCAGGAAAAACAGAAGGGTCAAGAACATCCAGATCAATGCTAATGTATACCGGCTTATCCTCTAAGGCATCTCTTAGCTTTTCTATTCCTTCAAGATGAAAAGGGGTAAGAAACGTATTTTCTTTCGCGAATGCAAATTCTTCCGCCGTACCCGACCTTATACCATACTGATATATCTTCCCACCTATTACTTCGTGACAACGCCTTAAAACCGTAGCATGTGATAGTTTCTCCCCTAAGTATTCATCTCTAAGATCAAGATGCGCGTCAAAATGAACTATGTTTATATCTCGATACTTTTCACTATAGGCTTTCACCAGAGGATATGTAACCAGATGTTCACCACCAATAGAGAGTATTTTTTTATTCTTACCCATTATATCTTTTGCATTATCATAAATTATATCCACTACTTTAGACGAATTACCAAAAGGAAACACCATATCTCCAATGTCACATATACGATAATTGGTTAAGTCGTCCTTTTGATAGGGACTATAAGTCTCAAGACCGTCATTTTCTCTTCTCACTGCTATCGGCCCAAATCTTGCACCCGGCCTATTAGAACAAGTGCCATCGTACGGTATACCAACTATGACCGCGTCTGCCTTTTCAAAATCACTAAAATAACATTCGAATTCGTATTTTTTCGTAAGTTCTAATTTAAACTCATTCTTGCTCATAGTACGTATACCCTCTAAGACCCATTTCAAAGGAGTCCATTATATTTTTTCTTTCTTCTGCGTTAATGATTCCAGTCCTTATTGCGTCTTCTGTTTTCTTTCTAAACTGTCTTCTCATCTTCTTAGTATCGTACTCTACGTAGCTTAGGACATCTTCAACACTATCACCCTCCATCTCGTAGATGATTTCAAATTCACCTTCTTTATCTATCTTAACGGTTATCACATTGGTGTCGCCAAAAAGATTGTGTAGATCCCCTAAAGTCTCTTGGTACGCTCCAACCAAGAACACACCTATTATGTAGTCTTCATCATCTTTTACCTCATGAAGTTGCAGCGTCTTTTTAATATCATGAACATCGATAAATTTGCTTATCTCCCCGTCACAGTCACAGGTAATATCCGCCAGAATAGCATTTCTAGTCGGCATCTCATCAAGTCTGTGAATAGGAACAATAGGAAATAGTTGATCTATCGCCCAGCTGTCAGGTAGCGACTGAAAAAGACTAAAATTGCAGTAGTAAATATCTGCTATAGCAAGCTCTAGTTCCTCAAGATCCCTTGGCACAAATTTTAATTTCTTAATCTCCGTATTAATCTTGTTTAATAGATTCCAGAAAATTTTTTCAGCCATTGACCTTTCTCTAAGGGATATTCTTCCCTGATTAAACATATTCTTAATACTGTCTCTATAAAAAAGCGCATCATTATAGCTTTCCGTAAGATTCTTTACATTCAAATCCTTACTGACGTAGAAAAGATTTTTTATCTCTTCATTGACGTCTTCCTCTATTTTTTTAGGAACGTCTTTCGCACTAAAATATGCCACATCAAGGACATTAAAAAGAAGAATCGAATAGAATGCTACAAGAGATCTACCGGACTCCGTTACGATAACCGGATGTTGTACTTCTTCTTTATCTAATACACTCATAACTGCTTCGACAACGTCTGCACAGTATTCAAAAGTATTATAGTTTCTAGAACTGGCAAAGTTAGTATTCGATCCGTCATAGTCCACAGCAAGACCACCACCTAAATCTAGGTACCCCATTGGCGCACCTTCTTTTACAAGTTCAGCATATACTCTTGTTGCTTCGACAACGGCAAAACGAATGTCTCTAATGTTTGGTATCTGAGAACCAAGATGATAATGAAGAAGCTTAAGAGTGGATAACTTCTTTTTACTTTTTAATAAATCGACAGTCTCAATCACCTGACTCATATTAAGACCAAAGATTGATCGATCTCCACCCGAAGCCATCCAGTGCCCACCAGCTTTTTCACTGAGTTTTATACGAATACCGATATTGGGTTCGATACCGAGCTTCTCACCTCGCTCTAGTATAAGCGAAGCTTCGCCAGGCATTTCAACAACAAAGAATAGGTTATACCCAAGCTTTTTATAGTAAAGACCTAGGTCTATAAATTCTTTGTCCTTATAGCCGTTGCAGATAATATTCGCTTTTTTATCCAGCATTTCCGCCATAACAGCTATAAGCTCCGGCTTGCTCCCCACTTCAAATCCGTGATGGTATTTCTTACCAAAGGAAGCTATCTCTTTTACGACCTCTTGTTGTTGATTCACCTTAACGGGATAAACTCCTTCGTAAGAGCCTTTATAGCCAAGATTTTTCATCGCCTTTTTAAAATTATCATTCAGCCTGGCAATCCTCGCATCAAGAAGATTTTCAAACCGAACTAACAGTGGCATTTCAAGCCCCCTGTCACTAGCCTTTTTTACGATATCAATTAACGGAACCTTTACGTCCTTTTTATTGTATGGAACGACATTAATTAGACCGTTATCATCTACCGAATAATAACCTTTTCCCCAGTTGCTAACGCCGTATATTTCATCAGACTTTGCCGTACTCCACCTACTCAAAACTTCTTTATTCATAACCTACCTACACTATTGATTGTTAATTAATTATAGTTTACAATTTCATTATTATCAATAAGTAAAATATATAAAATTCTTCTGATTTCTCACGCATTTCAACTATTTGAATACCGTATGTAGTACTCTTAATACAAAGATATTCGAGCGTTTAAAAACTATACTCAAAAAGAGTTCCTAGAAATATCTAAAAACTCTTTTTCATGTTGTATTCATTCGTTGAGGGAAACTGCGAGTTAAGTTATCGCTACCCCTGACGATCTACTCTTTTACGCCCTATAAAAGTTGTTGATATAGTCTAACATCTCCTGTGCCTTATCTTTTTTTAGCTTAGGCAATCCCAACCTCTTCGCTTTGCCCTCACTGTTTTTGAAGGAAAGCGTATAATGAGTCGTTATGAAGTATGTTCTGTGTCTCGTCAGAACCATATTACTCGATTCCTTTATATTGACAATATATGGAGCGCCAGCTGTAACGATAATGTATTCATTGATGATATCAACATACTTATGTATTTGCTTGGTCGCTTCTCTATCATTATACGTTGGATTATCCTTAAAAAACTGAAATGCCCTGTTCTTGTAGACTATACTATCCACAATACTCTTCGCATTCACAATTATAATTATTGCAATTGCTATTAGTATAAAAAAATTCTTAGATACTAAACTTGTCTTTTCGTGGTATAAATCATGGGTATATAAATAATTAATATCCCTATCTGCATATAAGTCTTTCATATAAGCTTGAACATCATCAGCCATTAGATATGCCGTTCCAATAACCTTTACAGGATTATCCTCGGATGCCTTTAAAAGCTTCTCAATTTTCTTTTCATCTTTAGTGTGTAAATCCATTACCTCTTTTTTGTCATTAATTAGAGTCAGATAAATAAATTCGCCATCCTCGTCAAAAGCAAGGTTCTCCGTATTTACCGCTGTAAAAGAATATCTCTCTCCTTCAACAACACTATCTGGAGTAGCTTCTTTCGGGAAGAAGTAATTGTATCCAAAATAAGAACTTAATGATATAACCACAATCAGAACCAATAAATTCCAAATTACCGATTTAATGACATTCTTTGTAATCGTATGTTTTCTGTCCATAAAAAATTCCTTTCAATTCAAAATCGCAATATCAATAATATCACAATAGTTTCGTTTTATAAACACCTATATTTAATTTTTATTCGGTGAACACTCTCATATGAGACTAAGCCAATTCGCTCAAATAGTAATTACTTTTCGTATTTATAGTAGAATTCATTTTTTATCAAATGGTATTTTCTCAAAACCATACATTAAACAAGGTTTTAGAATTTCTTCCAAAACCTTGTTGCTATTTAAAAAATCACTAAACTGTATTACCCGACCTATACTTCGGTCACTGCTCGGGCGCATTTATTGATGAATATCAGCTAAAGCTGAATGCACATCGGCAAAGCCGAATGCAAGTCATCTAACAAGTTAGATGAGTGAATATCAACTTCTTCGAAGTTGAATTAAGGTAATTTTTTGCCGAGGCAAAAAGTTTTTTAAGGAGAGTTTAAAATACTAAACTATTACTTTATAATAAGTAAGCCTTTTGCACTATTCTATACAGTTATTATTACAAAATAATTCTTAACCAAGACCGTGATAAATCGATGAGAATTTGATGAAGAACGACCGAACGGTGGGGGAACAGTACTAGAAGTTGTTAAAGGTGCCAGGCACCTAGAACAACGAGAATTTATTTGATGGAAACTTTTAGTACCATAAAAGTGTAGTTGTTAGAGAGTAATTAACTCTGACATCTGCACTTATTTTAATTATAATAAGGGGAGTAATTGGTCTGGCG
>PDWI01001567.1_pt1 | contig 35711 bp, 30 predicted proteins | sample 1430891 | NCBI WGS metagenome assembly PDWI01 (sample SAMN01162508, study PRJNA174530) | Oral metagenome, whole genome shotgun sequencing project. | biome: Marine environment; feature: Marine mammal; material: Swab sample of the gingival sulcus; isolation source: swab sample of gingival sulcus... | reverse complement strand
TAATTGCTGTGAATTTTTTATATTATATCGTGGAACAATATCTTTTAAGATGATATCTTCAGCTATATTTTTAAGTAATTCTTTTTTTATTTCTTCATTTTCATTTGAAATTACAGAAAAATATCCTCCCCATTTTAGATACTCATCAAATATTCTTCTTATTTCAATTTTATTTTTTACTATGCTTAACCTTGAACCTATATCTATATTTTTATATCTTAATATCTCTTTAAAACTAAAAGAAAAAAGCCTTAGTTTGATAACTCTTCCTGTTAAAGTTGTTGCATAATTTGATCTAAGTAAAGAAGAGTTTGAACCTGTGATTACAAATTTTATATTACTATTTTCATATTTTGATTTTACAAATACTTCCCAATTTTTAAATATTTGGATTTCATCTATGAAGAAATATATTTTTTTGCCTCTGTCTGAATTAGCTAGTTTTAAATATTGCTCAAAAATATTTTCTAAATAATTTACATCTTCTTTATATGGAATAAAAAATGGTTTTTCTAAATTTATAAAAAAAATATTTTTTGCATCAACTGATTTTAAAAGTTCCCTTATCATTAACTTAGCTAAAGTACTTTTTCCAACTCTTCTAGATCCAATAATTGCCAATATTTCTTTTGCATCTAAAAAATTCATAGCTTTTTTTAAGATATCTCTACTAATAAAATTATCATAGCAATGACTACCAAGCCAATGTTTATTGTCCTCTAAAAGAATTGATTCCATATTTATTTACCTTTTTTAGGAATATATTCTGTATTGTATCATATTTTTTAGAAATATAGTCTTTAAAAATAAATTTTATATAAAAATAAGGCACTATTAAATATTTAATGAAAATTTATGTATTTCAATAAGCTTCAGTGTTTTTTTGATTTTAATATAATAATTCGTGTTTTGGTGAACATAAGGATTTTTGTTCAGATTGTTTGAAGACTAATATTTCAACATAACTCTTATTTTGGTGAACCTTGTTAGTGTTGGCTACGTAAAACTTTTTATTGTTAATCTCAATATAACTCTTATTTCGGTGAACCTTATACTTTATCGCCTTACAAACAGTCAAAGGCAAATTTCAATATAACTCTTATTTTGGTGAACCTTGTTAATGTTGGCTACGTAAAACTTTTTATTGTTAATCTCAATATAACTCTTATTTCGGTGAACCTTTAAAAAATTTCCACACCAGCTATTTAAAATAAATATCTCAATATAACTCTTATTTCGGTGAACCCATGACCTGCCATGTATGATACCCAGAGCAAATCTAATCATCTCAATATAACTCTTATTTCGGTGAACCCAAGAAAAAATCGATATTTAAAAATCAACTTTTCCCAAAAATGGGATTTTAAATGCTTTTTCCAATTGTATTAGACAATTCAACAATACAATGTTAAAGAACATCAATTTTTCGTATTTTAGCATATTTTGAGTAAGATCAGCTTTAAGGGGGGGGTTGGAAAAAATAGATGAAAACTAACCTGAATTATACGAAGCTATAAAAACTTGCTAAATTTTTGGTGTTTAGAAACATGCAACTTCTTTACTTGGAAAAAATAATGATGACTATATAAATCTAAATATACTTACTAGCCTCCCTAATGCTTAGTTTATCCATTTGATCTTTGTGTTTTACTATAAAATTTCTTACCCATTGAGGATTTGTTTTGGAAAAATCTCTTAGGCTCCATCCTATAGCTTTATTGATGAAAAATTCATCGCTTCCTAGGTTATTTAATATAATTTTTTCTAATAATTTAGTATTTGTTTTTTCTTTTCTTGACAACTGGTGGTCGATGGCAATTCTTCTTATCCAAAAATCTTCATTAAGGGAATATTTTAGCATTAAATCATCGATTCTGCTATCCTTAAGTCCTATATCTCCTAAGATTCTGTCAAATTGATCTATGGTATCCCACCATTGTTTTGTTTTTATGTATTTGAAGATTTTATCCACATCCTCATAAACTAAGTATTCTTTAAGTCTGGTAAGATAATCCGCCACAAGGTACTGAAATTCCCTATGTTCATCCTCGTAACATTTGTCTAAAAAATCCCAATCTATGGCTTTATTCTTCTTTTCGCTTTTTAAAAAATCTCTATAAATTTTACGCCTTAGGGGAGTTTTGATACCATAGAAAGTAAATTTATTTCTCATATATTTTGACATAAAAAAGGCATCTTTGGCATTTGCGTTTTTCTCAAAGATATTTTTGATATCTAAATATTTATCCAAATCAAGCCTTTTTTAGCATACTTTTATACTTCCTTAACTTTTTGCACGCCCAATCATAATGACTAGAAGTGGAAGATATACAGTAACTTCCCAAGGTAGTCGTACCTGTCCAAGGATAATATTTTTTGGTAAAAAGTTGGTCATTTGTTAAGCTTTGGAGCCTTTGCATAACCTCTTCATGGCTTTTATGTAGCATCTTAACTGCTACATCTAGACTTGTTTTTTGGTGAAGCTCCCAAAAGCTTTCATTCATCTTTGAAATACTCTTCCAAGTGTAAGGTTCTGACAAAAAGTGGACAGATTCATTTGAAAGATTTTTATTGAGCCAATTCATCAAAAGCTTGTGCCATTCATATAGATGCACCAAAACATCTTTTATATTTTTATCCCTTTTCCAATGGGCTTCTTTTAGTTTTAGATCGTGTTCAAAGGAAAATTTACCATTAAGCTCTTCATCCGAAAAAGAATCGATCAATTTAAAAAGTTTCGCAAAATTTTCATTTGAAGCTTGAATAAGTTCTTCTTTTGTGCTAGGTCGTGGCATTTTAATATCCTTTTATAAAAAAACTTAACGCATAAGATGCCCAACTAAAAACGCCGGGCATCTTAAACTAAAATCAATCCTTCACAAGCTCAAGGGAGATTTTGTGTCCCTTTTGTTCTAGGATTTTTACCTTTATTTTTTCGCCTATTTTAACGTAATCGCTGATGACTTCAACTCTCTCTTTTGCCATTTTGCTCACGTGCAAGAGTCCATCTAGTCCATCTGCTATTTCCACGAAAGCTCCAAAATCTACTATGCGTTTTACTTCTCCATCTATTATCTGACCAACCTCAAATTTTGGTATATCTCGTCTTGGTCTATCATCTCTTCTGCCTCTTCCCCTAAAGCCACCGCGGGAATTGTCTTTTTGGGTGATTTTGATGATATAATCTTTAGCTGCTTCGACTTGTTTTTTCTTCTCTCCTGCGATTTTAACCTCACCCTTATCTCTATCTAGATCCACTGAAACTTCAAATTTTTCTATTATCTCGCGGATGGTTTTTCCAGCTTGTCCTATGATATCAACTATCTTGGATGGGTCCACATTAAAAAGTTCAAATTTTGGTAAAAATGCCTCATTTAAGACAATTTTATTATTGGCATCTTCCATGAGATTTAAGATATGCTCACGTCCTTCTTTTGCCTGCAAAAGAGCTTCTTTTAGAACGTTCAGCTCAATTCCGCCTAATTTTATATCCATCTGTAAGGCTGTGATACCATCTTTTGTTCCAGCAACCTTAAAATCCATATCTCCATCATGATCTTCAAGTCCCATGATGTCGGTTAAGATGGCGTATTTGTCATCTTCAAAAACCATACCCATGGCAACTCCAGCAACTAATTTTTTAGTTTGAACTCCAGCAGCTCTTAGGGCGAGAGAGCCTCCACAAACAGTCGCCATGGATGATGAGCCGTTGGATTCTAGGATTTCTGAAACTAGGCGGATTGTATATAAAGAATTCATATCAATAGTCGGAGTGATAGCCCTTTTTGCAAGATTTCCATGCCCTAATTCCCTGCGCCCAGGAGCCCTTAGGGGGCTTGCCTCGCCCACTGAAAAACCTGGAAAATTATAATTTACCATAAAACTTTCAGTCTGGCTAGTTTTTTCTGTTAGCAGATCAAACATTTGCCCATCCTGGTCACTTCCTAGGGTACAAATGGCAAGGGCTTGGGTTTGACCCCTGGTAAAAAGGCAAGATCCATGGGCCCTTGGCAGGATATTTGTTTCTATGCTAATATCCCTCACATCCTTTAGTCCCCTTCCATCTGCCCTTACTCTTTCATTTATGATTTGTTCCCTAACCACTTTTCGCTTATAGGCTTCTAAAACGCTCATAACCAAGCTTTTATCCCATTGCTCTTTTATGGCAACTTCATCTTGGAGGATTGATTTTACTATATTTTCAAGCTCAACTGCCCTTTCACTTTTTGCCATGTGATTTATGGCTTTTTTGACATCATCTTTGTAAAATTCGTCTATATAAACATAGATAGAATCATTGCTTAGATCCTCTTTATATTCTAAGATGGCATCTTCTTTTTTAGATGGACTTAGTGCTTCTTCATAGGCATTAGCAGCCTTTGTAATAGCCTCTTGGGCAAAGGCTATGGCTTCAACCATTTTATCTTCATCAAACTCATTTATTTCTTGGGAGTGGGATATATTTTCTGCTAAGACTGGATCTATGGGCGCAACTGGGATAACCACCTCATTTAAGCTAGGCTGTGAGCGCATTTCTATCATCAAAAGTTCTTTTTTTGTTCCAGCCACATATAGATCTAAACTTGATTTTTTAAGTTCGCTATTGCTTGGATTTATGACAAATTCATCATCTATGCATCCAACTCTAACCCCAGATACTGGGATATTAACAGGTATATCTGAAACAAAAAGTGCTGCACTTGCTGCATTTAGGGCTGCAACTTGCAAGTCCACTTCTTCATCGCATGAAAGAACCAAAAGTACGATCTGGGTTGGATAAGCATAGCCTTTTGGAAACAGCGGACGCAAACTTCTATCTATGATACGTGAGGTTAGGGTTTCAAAATCTCCAGGTTTTGTTTCTCGCTTTATGTAGCCACCTGGTATTCTTCCTGCAGCATAGGTTTTTTCTATGTATTGAACCGTTAGGGGTAAGAAATTTTCCTCAACTTGATTGTTATCTCTAGCCACGGTGGCTAAAATGGTCGTATCTTTTACACTATAAAGTACTGCTCCAGATGCATGTTTGGCAACTTTGCCAATATCAAAATTTTCAACTTGGTTATTTACTTCGATTGAACATTTCATTCGTCTTTTTCTCCTGTTTTAGTTTTTTGTGTTTGTATTTTTTGTAGGGGTAGGTAATGTTTGGAATTTTCTAAGATTTCCAAAACTTTTTCACTAGAGACTGGCTCTTTTTGCCCATAATAAAAATCCGTATCAACAAATTTTTCAATATGAGCTAGGGTATAGAGCTCATCAGTTACACCTTCTAGTTCATTTTCTAAGCTCAAAGGTATCATAGGAACCGCAAAAACCACAGAATTTGCATGGGCATTGATGGCAGTTTTGATGGATGTTAGTACGGTTAATCCACTTTCACATCCCTCATCCACAAGCAAAATATGTTTATTTTTTAGGGAGTTTATAAGCTCTCCTTTGCGGTATTTGTAAACATATTTTAGTATATTTTCTTCGTACCTTCTGTGGGCTTCGCCATAGACATATTCTATATTTACATCAAAGGAATTTATAAGCTCATCGTGTATAACTATCTCTTCGGTTTCGCTAACCATGGCTATGGCGCACTGGGAATTATTTGGCGCTAGGATGGGTTCTGTAAAAAGCACATCATAAAAAAGATTTAATCTTTTGCAAATGTATTCTGCCATCTCAACACCCTCGGCCGAAATGGCTACAACCAACCAATCCTCATCTTGCATAGCCTTAACCGGCAGTATTTCAAAAAGCCTCTTGGTGGCATCTAGCCTATCTTCAAATAAATCTTTTTTAGAATCTAAATTTTCTTGCATGTTCTTCTTGTGGTAATTGTTTTAAGATCTCTTCATCTGAGAAAGTAAATCTATAATTTTCCATGTATGTTTTCAATATCTCATACGCCTCATTAATTTCAATCATTTTGTCTATATTACCATTTTTATCTGGATGATTTGCTTTAGCTAGATAAAAATAATGATTTTTTAACTCCCTCAAAGAGATAAAAACACTCAATTTTAAAGTTTTTAAAGCCATTTTTATATCTTCATGCCCTATAACTTTGCTCATCTTAGGCTAGTCTCTCTTGCAAAATCATACTCTGTTACACCAAGGGGATACAGCTCAAAGGATACATAAAAACCATTTTTTTTCACATTATCACCTCCAGCACTTGTCAATTTTGGACTTATATTTTGCCTATAATGAAAAGCAAAATTCCAGCATTTTTTCTCTCTCTTTAGTCCAAGTTTCCAAGATTGGGCATAACCTTGCTTGAGATTATAATCCACATTTCCAAAAAAAGTATAGGCATCTAAATATTTTGTTTTAAAAGAAGCTATAAGAAAATTTTGCTCCCTATCATTAAGATCGTATTTGTAAGTATGCATGAGATTTGCGGAGTGGTCTTTATATTCTAAATTTAAAGAGGTTTGAAATTTAGAAATTTTTTCCTTTTCATAGGAATATTTGAGCTCATTTTTTAAATGGACATTATCACTAAGATAGTATAAGATAAAGTTTTCCAAATCTCCATACTTGTAAAATTTCTCAGCTTGATAGAAAGTTTGTTTGATAGAATGTTGCAGTCTCTTTTTGCCATCTTTATCATACACAAATTGCACTAAACTTAGTTTTAGATTTTTTGACTCGCTATTGATACGTATAAAATCTTCCTCTATATTTCCATCTTGCCAACTAGGGATAATATAATCAAATCCAAATTTCATAGTGTGAAAAAAATCAGGATACGCCTTTGCTAGATCTGAATAAAGCGAAATTTTATGATAATTTCTCATAAGAGTATCACTTGCATTTTCTCCATTGTGGCTATAAGCAACGTAGGTGGCAAATATATTTTCTGAAACACTTAGATGCAAAAAATCATCAAACAAACTAGTATAAAATGTTACGGGAATATTGATTTCCATTTGCTGGGCATTTACACCCTCTTTTCTCGCATAGTTGTGGTACTGCAAATCAAGCGAATAAAGCAAATTTGGCAACAAAATATTGTTTTCAAATCTATGGTATTGAAGGGTGGGCAATTCTTGAATTGTATAATCATTACTTATTTTACTTGTATCAATATAATACTTTGCATAAGCACCAATATAATAATTATCCTCCCTTAAAAAATAATTCAACTTAGACTTAACCAAACTTCCATATCCATCGCTTTTATCACGTCTTAGATTAAGATAATCTATGTCATTTAGATATATAAAATCCAACAACAAACCATCATCTGTATCCTTGGATAAATATTTTTCCAAAATTTTATTATTTTGATATTTTGCCTCATATCCCCAGTGGGTATTGTTTTTTAAATTTTCCCTTTTAGCATAAGAATCCTTATCTTCAAAGGCTCCTATACTTATACTTCCCTTTGAATGGGGACTATCCACAAATCTAAAGGTAGAATACATTCCATAACCCCTATTTGTCCTAATCTGCGGATTGATCTCCAAATCCCAATTATCATATTCAGCAATATAAATAGGCTGCTCATAATGCATCCCATCCTTACTTCCATATTTTAAAAAAGGAATCAATAATCCTGATTTTCTAGTAGTATTAGTTGAGATCATAAAATAAGGAAAATAAAAAAAAGGGATATCCCTAGCATAAAAAACCACATTATAAAGTTGTAAAAAGCGTGTTTTTTTATCCAATCTTCCCTTACTAAAAGCAATCTTCCAGTCTGGCTCTTGGGCATTACAGCTAGATATGATGGAATTTTTTGTCATGTAAAATTTTTTATCCAAACTTGCACTTTTACAATCTATCCAAACATCTTTTTGATTATTGTAGATAAAAAAGGATCTAAAATCCCCCTTGCGATCTTGGATATTTAACTTGATATAATCACTCTTGATACTATCGCTATCTTCAGATATTACACTAACATCATCAAAAAGTTCCAAATCCCCTGAAATCTCATCATAAACAGCCCTTCTAGCTGTAATAAAATACGACTGAGCATATACAACAACACCACCGCTTGCCCTAACAAAATTTCCATCTTTTTTGACATTGTCTGCTAAAAGTTCCACATTTCGCATCTGCGCATCTAAAAAACAGATCGAAAAGATAAGCAAAAGGAAAACTCTAAGCATTTACAACCAAGGTTCTAGCAACTTTTCCATGCCAGGTTTGTTTTGAAAGATTTGTATAAGCCCAGGCAAAACCTAGGTAAAATGCCCATTCGCTTATTATTCTAATGATCGATCTTAAAAAAGATACTAAAAAATTTGGCTTATCTAGTAAATCTAAACTAATAACTTTTATCTTAACAAGCATTTTGCCCAAAGTGGCCCCATACATCCAAACAAAAAAACTCTGATAAGCTATCTTTAAAATGATCACTTGAATCATCATAGAATTTATCAGCAAGATGGTTTGCTCTAGGGTAACTGAATTTGAAAACTGATCCCAATAAATAAAGGCAAATAACACGGATATGATAAATTCATCCACAAAAAAAGCAAGGGCTCTTAAATAGGTTGGCGCTAGGCTTAGGCTTTGCTTGTTAAGCATTTCTAAAATGTCATTATTTTTCATTTTAAGGCCTGATACGCTATATCTTGGCGAAATTGTTTACCAGCAAAGTGAACCTGAGCACACATTTCATAGGCTAGATCTCTGGCTTTTTTAATACTCTCCCCAAGCCCCACGCAAACCAAAACTCGCCCACCGCTAGCGTAAAGCAAACCATCTTCCTTGCTCACTCCAGCATAAGAGATGTGGGTTTTTTGCTTTTTAACTTCATCGTCAAATTCACTTACAATTATCTGGGTTGGAGTTGAACTTTTATAAGGATAATTCTCACTAGCCATCACAACTCCCACCGCATGGGCATGGGCAAATTTTAGATGAAGATTTTTTATATCATGATTAGCACCCTTATAAAACATATCAAATACGCTCGATTTTATAAGTGGCATTAGCACCTCGCACTCTGGATCGCCAAATCTTACATTGTATTCTAAAACATAAACCTTTTCATCTACTACCATAAGCCCTATAAAAAGCACTCCCTTATAGGGGTTACCCTCTTCTTTCATGCCCTTTAAGGTTGGTTTTATAATATTTTCTTTCACATCTTCATAAATTTTATCACTCACCAAAGGTGTTGGCGCATAAGCTCCCATTCCGCCAGTATTTACTCCCTTATCCCCATCTAATAAACGCTTATGATCTTGGGCTGCAGGTAAAAGCACAAAATCTTCCCCATCACAAATGGCAAACATAGAAAGTTCATACCCATCTAAATATTCTTCTATTATCACGCTTTTTCCAGCGTCTCCAAAACTTTGTCCACTTAACATATCTTCTACTGCTTTTTTAGCATCTTCTTTGCTAGATGCTATTATAACACCCTTTCCCGCGCAAAGTCCATCGGCTTTTATTACTATCGGCTCTTTTAGGGTTTGAATAAATTCATTGGCTTTTTGTGGGTTTGAAGTTTGCAAAAAAGATGCGGTGGGGATTTGGTGTCTGGCTAAAAATTCTTTCATAAAAACCTTAGATCCCTCAAGTCTTGCAGCACCTTTACTTGGACCAAAGATTTTCAAACAACGACTTTGAAAAATATCTACTATACCATCAACCAAGGGAGCCTCAGGTCCAACTATGGTTAGATCAATATCATTTTGCCGAGCAAAATCAGCTAATTTTTCAAAATCGTCAATGGGTAGGTTATAGCCCAAGTTCGAAGTGGCTCCATTTCCCGGAGCAAAAAACAAATCGCTCACTTTTTTGTCATTTTTTAGGGCTAAACCGATGGAATATTCTCTTCCCCCACTCCCTATCACAAGTACTTTCATCAAAACTCCAAGATCACAAATAAAAGCAAACCCAAATAGCCGTCCCGATATTGTCAATGGCCTTAATAAGCCAACGATGCAGAAATGACAAAAACCTTTAGGCTACAACTTCTCACTTTTTTCAAAGCTCAAACAAAGCCATAGACACACCAGCTTGTACAAACTTTCCGCTAAATACTGATTGTTAGACCCTCTTATAAACGGATGTCGAACTACCCAGGTTTACCTAAATGTTATTGTATATTATTTTAACTTAAAACACGCTATTCTCAAGGGCACTGACGAAATAACATAAAAATAAAAGGCATTTTGTAAAAATACTTACCTTACCAACTATCTGTTTTCCGTAACTTTAAGCCCAAATTGGTAGAATACATTCTATTTGATATGCTAAGGAAATAGATGACATTTGTATTAATTTTGCTTTTGGGTGTTTTGGTGGGGTTTATCGCAGGTTTTTTTGGTATTGGAGGTGGTGGGGTTTTAGTTCCCATACTCATGCTTTTTGGGTACAGCATCAAAGAAGCGGTTGGAATTTCAGTCATGCAAATGGTTTTTTCCTCACTTTTTGGCTCATACCTTAACTACAAAAAAGGTTTGCTAAATGTAAAAAATGGCATTTTTGTAGGTCTTGGAGGTGCCAGCGGGGCACTTTTAAGCGGGCTTATAGTTTCGTTCACACCTGAAATTGTCCTTATTTTTACCTTCACATGTACCCTTTTATTTGCTATTTATAGGTTTTTCCAAACCTCAATCCAAACAGATGAAAAGGAAAAGGGGAGTCCTATTTTATTTTACCTCATAGGGCTTTTCATAGGTGCAATAGCCATAAGTTTGGGCATTGGCGGAGGTATGTTTATAGCTCCCATTTTAGTTGGATTTTTGCATGTGGATATTAAAAAAGCAGTTTCTATGGGTTTATTTTTTGTGGTTTTTTCTTCCATTTCTGGTTTTATTAGTTTGAGTTTAAATTCTTTGGTAAATTATCAAATGGGCTTGATTTTAGGACTTGGCTCCTTGTTGGGTGCTTATTTTGGCACAAAATTATCCCATTCTATCGAAAAAGGCTTGCAAAAAAAGCTTCTTTTAGGGCTTTACATTACCATGTTTTTAGTAACTTTGAGCAAATTAATCGAAAAAATGTGATTTTTGCATCTAATATAAACATAATTAAATACTTTTTTTGCTAAATTTACAAAATGAAAAATTTAAAATCTTATTATGATGTTATAATAGTCGGCTCAGGTCCTTCTGGTTTAGGTGCAGCCTTTAAATTGGCTGAAAATTCCTCAAAGTCCATTTTACTGGTAGAAAAGAAAAAGATAAGCTCAGGCGGACTTAGAAATGATTGCAAACAAAACTATACATATCCCGTTGGTTTTCCCTATGAGCACTGGGAAAAAGAAGAAGCCGATAAGCTCTTAGAAGAGGTTAAAACCCATTTAAATCCAAAGATGGAAAAAAGACTTGATATTGAAAAATATTCACGCAGAGCCGATAAACTAGGGGTAAATATATTAGCCATAGACCAAGCCCATGTGGGAACTGATAAATCAAGTGCCCTGATAAAGTCTCTCATGCAAAAACTTGAAAATCTAGGCGTAGAAATTGCACTAAAAACCGAAGTTAAAGAGTTATACGCAAATAAAAAAGAATTACTTTTAGGTGATGGAGAAAAAATAGCTTTTGAAAATATTATCCTAGCCCCAGGACGGGCTGATTATGACTGGATGCAAGATCAAATGGATATTTTAGGGGTTAAATACAACGACAATATAGTCGATATTGGCATCAGAGTTGAAACAAAAGAGGAAAATTATCCCATAGTAAAAGATTATTATGATCCGAAAATTTTATTTCCAAATAAGGTTAGAACCTTTTGTACAAATTCGGGATGTGCCCATATAGTAAGGGAAAAATACAAAGGTTATTACTCCGTAAACGGACATTCTTTATCCAAAGAAAACGAGGCCAACCATCTGGTAAATTTTGCCATGCTTAAAACCATAAGACTAACCCAGCCAGTGGTAAGCGGACAGCAATTTGGAAAGATTTTAGGGCAAATGGTTATGCAGTTAAGTGGGGGTTCGGTTATCATGCAGCGTGTTGGGGATTTTAGACTAGGCTCACGCAGTAAAAAAGAAACTTTCAATAGCGATTTATACGATTTTGAGCCAACCCTAAAAAGTGCCGTTGCTGCGGATTTGTCCCTTAGTATGCCTGCTAAAATCTTACGGGATATTTGGAGTGCTTTAAAAAAGTTAGATTCCATAGTCCCAGGGGTTTTACACCCATCTACCATACTTTATTATCCTGAAATAAAAACCTATTCAAATAAACCAAAGTTTATAGATGCACATTTTATGGTAAAACAAGGCTATTACATCATAGGAGATGGGGCTGGAACGAGCAGAGGCATAACAGCCGCTTGGGCTTCAGGCATCAGGGCCGCAAATGGCATCTTAGATCAACAATAAAATCAATATAAAGTTAAACAATGGATATGATAAAAATTTACGGAGCACGGGAGCACAATCTAAAATCAATAGATCTACAAATCCCAAAAAATAAACTTATAGTTTTCACAGGACTCTCAGGAAGCGGAAAAAGTACCCTAGCCTTTGATACCCTTTACGCAGAAGGACAAAGGCGATACATGGAAAGTCTTTCATCTTACGCTAGGCAATTTTTAGATAGGGTTGGAAAACCAAATGTGGATAAGATAGAAGGCCTAACCCCAGCTATCGCCATTGATCAAAAAACCACATCCAAAAATCCCCGCTCAACTGTGGGAACCATAACGGAGATCTATGATTATCTAAGGCTTTTATACGCAAGGATTGGGAAACAACATTGTCATTTGTGCAAAAAGCCCATATCCAAAATGTCAAGTTCAGACATTATAGAGCAAATCCAAAAATTACCAGAAGGAACAAAATTTGTCATTTTAGCCCCATTAGTAAGGGAAAAAAAGGGAACTTTTGCCGACATGATAGAAACTTTACGCCATGAGGGTTATGTTAGGGCTATGGTAGATGGGGTTATGGTTAGGCTTGATGAGGAAATTGAGCTAAGTAAAACAAAAAAGCACACCATAAAAGTCGTCATCGATAGGGTCATATCAAAGGAAGAAAACCTTGAAAGAATAGCAAGCGATATAGAAAAAGCTCTTAATAAAAGCTATGGCGAGGTTGAAATAGACATACTAAATCATGAAGAAATGGGATTAGATAAGGCTCACATCCATTTTAGCGAACATTTGGCTTGTTTTTCATGTAAGATAAGTTTTGAACCCCTTGAGCCCCTTTCTTTTTCCTTCAACTCCCCAAAGGGTGCTTGTGGAAATTGTGATGGACTTGGCATACGCTTTAGCCTTGATCTAAATAAACTAATAGATGAAAGTCTGCCCCTAGAAAAAGGGGCTATAAAGCTGATGTATGGTTACAATAAAAGCTTTTATTTTAAATTTTTAACTGCCTTTTGCAAATTGGAGCAAATCGATATGAAAACCCCTTTTAGAGAGCTTGAAGAACACCAAAAAAAGGCAATTTTACACGGGGGAAGCAGTGAAGTGAATTTTCTTTGGAAAAGACACAAACTCAAAAGAAAATTTGATGGAGTTATAAAAATAGCCTACGATATGCTCAAGGACCAAAAAGATTTAAATAACTACATGAGCGAAAAAGTATGTAGCAAATGCAAAGGGCACCGCTTAAAGGGAGAAAGTTTACATGTAAAAGTCGCCCAAAAAGGCTTAGGGGAAATCCTAGATATGCCCATCGAACAAAGCGTGGCATTTTTCAAAGATGAAAAAAATTTCGCCTACCTAAGCGAACAAGAGAAAAAAATTGCCGCCCCAATCTTAAAAGAAGTTAGAGAGCGACTTCATTTTCTTTACAATGTGGGACTCGGATATTTAAGCCTTGGCAGAGACGCAAGAACCATCAGTGGCGGAGAAGCCCAAAGAATCCGTATCGCCTCCCAAATAGGAAGCGGATTAACTGGCATTATGTATGTTTTAGACGAACCTAGTATCGGTTTACATGAAAGAGATACTTTAAAGCTCATAAAAACCTTGCAAGAGCTAAAAGAAAAGGGAAATACCCTCATCGTGGTCGAACATGACAAAGAGACTATTGAGGCTGCTGATTTTGTAGTAGACATTGGTCCTAAGGCTGGAAAATACGGTGGCGAGATAGTATTTAGCGGAAGCTTAAAACAGCTTAAAAAAAGTAAGACTTTAACGGCGGATTATCTTAGTGGAGAGAGAAAAATCAACTACAAACATGACCGAAAACAAAAAAACTGGCTTGAACTTAAAGATGTAAATATCAACAATATAAAAAATCTAAACGCCAAAATTCCCCTTTCAAACTTAGTTGGAATCACAGGCGTTAGCGGAAGTGGCAAAAGTTCCCTCATCCTCCAAACCCTACTCCCAGTGGCAAAAGAAGAGTTAAATAATGCCAAAAAAGTAAAAAAAGTTAAAGGTGCAACTTGCGATGGGCTAGAACATTTAGATAAGGTAATTTACCTCGACCAAAGCCCAATAGGCAGGACCCCAAGGAGTAACCCAGCAACCTATACAGGCTTAATGGATGAGATAAGAGGACTTTTTGCCAAAACCAAAGAATCCCAAATCAGAGGTTATAAAATCGGACGTTTTTCCTTCAATGTAAAAGGCGGGCGATGCGAAAAATGCCAAGGGGAAGGAGAAATCAAAATCGAAATGCACTTTTTACCAGATATTTTGGTAAAATGCGACAGCTGCGGCGGACAACGCTATAACCCCCAAACTTTGGAGATAAAATATAAGGGCAAAACCATCTCAGATGTACTAAATCTAAACGTAGATGATGCCCTAATCTTCTTCAAAGCCATACCCAAAATGCAACAAAAGCTAAAAACCCTACAAGATGTGGGCTTAGGCTACATAACCCTAGGACAAAACGCCGTAACCCTAAGCGGTGGCGAGGCTCAAAGGATAAAATTGGCCAAAGAATTAAGCAGAAGCGACACGGGTCAAACCCTCTACATCCTAGATGAGCCCACAACAGGACTTCACTTTGCTGATGTGGATAGATTAGTAAAAGTCTTACACCACCTAACAGAACTTGGCAACTCTGTCTTAGTAATAGAACACAACCTAGAAGTCATCAAAAATTGCGACTATGTCATAGACCTAGGCCCAGAGGGAGGCGATAAGGGAGGAAAAATAATAGCCCAAGGAACCCCAGAAGAATTAGTCAAAAACCACAAAAAAACCAAAAGCTACACAGGGGAGTTTTTGGCTAAAGAGTTGGGTATTTAATTTTGACAAAAAAAGCATTACCATAAAAAGCCCATGCCACTTCCATCTTTTTTTGTGGAAGATTTTGAACTAAAAATCTTTTCTAAATACTCTTTTTAATGCTACAACCACTATCGGACAAACTAAGCTTGCAAAATATCCATATTATTAATGAAGGCACTGACGAAATGAAAATAAAAGGCATTTTGTAAAAATGCTTACTTTATCTGTTTTCTGTAATCCGTAATCCGTTTTCGGCACTGACTAAATCCCTATTTAGTCAGTGCCTTAATGAAGATTTCTAAGCCTCAATGGGAAACTTAAAAAATACATGATCTATCATCATGAAATAATAATATATTTTAAACAAAAATATAAAAAAATATAAAAAAACTTGACAAAAATATAAATAAAGTAGTAAAATACATGTAATGTATCTAGTTACAAAATTCATATAAAGGAGTAACAGATGCAGTTTTTTATAAAAATGTTGCTAAGCATTATCTTAATACTTAGCTTTAATGCTTGCGGAGGAAGTTCTTCTAGCAATGAGGATAGTAGTTCTACTAAAGATACCACTCCACCACCACAAAAACCTAAACAACACCTAGTAGGTACAGTTTATGATGATGTGATAGTAGGAATAAGATACCAAACAGAAGGTTTTAGTGGTTTTAGTGATGCAAATGGTCATTTTAACTATTATGAGGGAAAGAAAGTAAAATTCTTTCTAGGAAATATACCTATAGCAGATGTGGGTGTAAATAAAGATAGAAGGGTATTTTTATCTGACTTATTATCTCTTCCAGATAGGGGAGATTATACAAATGAAAAACTTGTTAAACTAGCAAGACTTTTACAAGGATTTGATACAGATAAAACAGATGATAAGATAAGCCTAAATCAAGATCAAGTATCATCTATCCTAAAAGATATAAAAAAATTAGAAGATGTAAATTTATCAAGCATTAGTGGCATTACTCTTCCTACAAAAGAAGAAGCTAGCAAAAGAGTAAAGGATACTTTGGTAAAAGAAAAGGTGATTGAAGAAGAAAAGCCAGAGCCTGAGCCTGAACCAGAGCCTAACCCCAATCCAGATCCAATTCCAACTAATAACCCTCCAATTGCAAATGCAGGAATTGACCAAAATGTAAGCGAGGGAACAAGTGTAAGCTTAGATGCCAATGGTTCAAAAGATAGTGATGGGGTTATAGTAGGTTGGAAATGGTTTGAAAATGGAGTTTTACTAGCAAGTGGACAAAGTTTTTCAAAAGTATTTTCAGTAGGTGTTCATACTATAACCTTAGAAGTTACTGATAATGATGGGGCAAGTGCAACTGATATGGTAGTAATTAGAGTAAATGCCTCATCAGCCAATAACCCACCAATTGCAAATGCAGGAATTGACCAAAATGTAAGCGAGGGAACAAGTGTTACTTTAGATGCTAGTGCATCAAGTGATAGTGATGGAGTTATAGTAAGTCATGAATGGTTTGAAAATGGCACTTTACTATCAAGCTTACAAAGTTTTTCAAAAATATTTGATGTGGGAACCCACAATATTACTTTAGAAGTTACTGATAACGATGGGGCAAGTGCAACTGATACGGTTGTGGTTGTAGTAGAATCAAATTCAACCAGTGATACAACTCCACCAACTGCAAATATAACCACCCCAGCTAACAATGCTACAAATGTAGCTTTTGATACAAACATTACAATTGTTTTCTCAGAAGATATACAGCCGATACAAGATGGTGATATTGTTTTTAAAGATAGTTTGAACCAAGATGTAAACTTTACATCTTCCTATGATGGTAACACATTTACTCTAAACTTAATTCCAAACCAAAACCTAGCAGCAGATACAAACTATACTATCACTCTAGAAAATAGCATCAAGGATTTAGCTGGAAATAATCTAGTCCAAGTGGTTCATGGTTTTAAAACAGAGGATAACACTCCGCCTACAGCTGATTTAAAAGTCTTAAAAACAGGACAAACAAAGTGTTATAAATTTGATACCCATGAAGAAGAGACTTGCAATGAAAGCCATAAAGGACAAGATGGCTACTACCAAAAAGGGCTAGCTAGAAGCTACTCAAGAGCAAACGACATAGTAACAGACAATGTTACAGGACTTCATTGGCAAGATGATAGCATAGTCGCAACAAATGAAATAACATGGCAAGAGGCAAAAGATTATTGTCAAAATCTAAGCCTAGGTGGACATAACGACTGGAGACTTCCAAGCATAGAAGAGCTTGAGAGTATAATTGACTATGGAAGACATGGGGGTGATATTCAAGGTTCTATAGGTGCCATTGATTTTATATTTGAGAATATGAAATCAAGTAATCTTTGGTATTGGTCATCCACTGCCTACAGTTTCTTCGCACTCGATATGTGGATTGTGAATTTCTATAACGGCGACGACCACGCAACCGATAAATCTAATGACTATTCCATCCGTTGCGTCAGATAGGAAGTAATTAATAATAGAAAATGAATAATTTAGGAGGACGTTACAAAAAGCAACGCTTTTTATTTGATAAAACTCATTGCGTCAGCAATGTTTCAACAATTATTCATTATTATCTATTAATTATTAATTAAATAAAAGGATTTACAGATGAAGAAAAGTATATTATTAAGTTTAGTACTAGCTGGAGTGCTTAGTGCAAATTGTATTTCAAACGGGGATGAAACTGTTACTTGCTCTGATACAGAGCTTACATGGCAAGATAATGCTGATGTGGGAAATGTGAGCAAAGCTTGGAAAGAAGCCATAGACTACTGCGAAAATCTAAGTCTAGCAGGAAAGAGCGATTGGAGACTTCCAAATATAAGAGAGCTTAGAAGTATAATAGATAAAAATAATATAAATGTCCTAAAAGATGGCTTTACTCAAAGGAGTACGAATTGGTTTTGGTCATCTACTACCTACAGTTCCAGGCCAAGCTGTGCGTGGAGTATTAAATTCTTTGAAGGCTACAATGGTTGGCACAATAAGTTCAATCATAGTTCCGTTCGTTGCGTCCGATGAGAAGAGCCAGTAAGATATAAAAATTAGCAAATAGTAGCTTCATGGAAACAACTTCTATGAAGCTACCTTGCATTTGGCTTCAACATGGAGTCGCTATGCCTTTAAGCATTTTAGCTTTGGTTTTTGCTCATGAGGGGGGGGTTATCGCTTCATGGGATTGGATATCAAATTAGAATTTTAAAGGTATGATTATGGTAAATTTTGCACCTTTTTTTAGGTTTTGGGCTTTTATTTTTCCATTAAAATTTTCTTTTATGATTAGTCTTGATAGATAAAGACCTATGCCACTTCCATCTTTTTTTGTGGAAAATTTTGAATCAAAAATCTTTTCTAGATGCTCTTTTTTGATGCCACAACCATTATCGACTACGCTAACTTTACAAAATTTATCATCAGATGTGATATAAACTCGAATTTGTTGATTTTCCTCATTTTTTAATGCCTCTTTGGAGTTATGTAAAAGATTTAAAATAACTTGGGCAAATCTATTTTGATAGCCAAAAATTTCACATGAACTTTGCAGACAAATATTCATACTTATTCCATCATGCCTTATGGCTCCACCTATTATTTTCATAGCATCCTCTACGGCTTTAGCTGGCTTAAAATAAGTTTTTTTATTGTCCTCTTTGTAAAAATTACGAAAATCCTCTATGGTATCAGACATAAAGCTAATCTGATCTAAAGAATTTTTTATGTAGCTTTCATAGATTGGCCAACTCTTACGACTTTGCAAATCCAAACGGCTAAGATTTTGTATGATTAGGCTTAGTCTAGTCAATGGATGACGCCATTGGTGGGCTATGTTTGCTATCATTTCACCTAAGGCTACTAGTTTTGCATTATTTTCTAAAAGTCTATCTTTTTGTCTGCTTTTTTCTATCTCTTTTGAGATCTTTTTCTCTAAATTGTTTGCCACGAGGGTTAGGTACTCGGATTTTTTTTGTAAGGATTTAAATACTGAACTTATCGGCAAAGCGATGATGTAAGAAAAAGGAAAAGCTAAAACAAAGGCAAACAAAAAAGCATAAATTCCACTTCTTAACATGTCATTTTGGACTTGCTCTTGCCTTTTTTTACTTTGCATGTAGATAAGATAAGGAGAATTTGTACTATCAATGCCCAAAGGCTGTATATAGGCGGTTTTTTCCGGATAAAAATGAGCTTTTTGGCTTAATTGTTCAAGGGGGATATCTAGTTGTGAGGTAATATTTATCTTACTAAAAAATCTAGACCATCTAAGGCTTTTTTGGGGAGCCGTGATAAAAAAACCATCCCTATCCACAAGGTAAATATCAAACCCCGATGCTAAACTTAAATGCTCTAAAAAAGAACATATAAATATATTTACGACCAAAGCACCCTTAAATTTATCTTCCCTCATGACAGGAAAAGAAATTCTCAAAACCTGTTTTAAGGGTTTTTGAATCTTTTTTTGCTCCATATTTAGATCAAGGGGAGAAAAATAGATTATTCTCCTATCCCTTGCTTCTTTAAAATATTTCCTATGGCTCTTATCTTGTAAAATCCCGCTTTCAAAAACATTTGTGCCTATAAAATTTCTATCATATCGTATAATTTCATGTCCATTTTGATCTAAAAACCTCAACTGCATAAAGGTTTTATGCTCTTTGATAAGGCTTAGAAAAAGGCTTTTTACTTTTTTTGTATCTTTGGTCTGCAAAAATTCTTCAAACTCTTTGCTAGCATCTAGTGTTTCTAGGGTATCATAACCTTGAAGGTAAACTTTTTGCAAAAAATCCGCCTCTATCTTACCTTGGGTTGAGGCATCTTGTTTAAAATTTTTAATATTTTGATCTAAAAGTATGCGACTATATACAAAATAAATAGCCAAAAATATAAGAAAAGTAAAAAGAATATAAGACATGATAAGCATAAACTTAAAACGTAAATTTTGCCTTTTTAATCGCTTGATGTCTATCATAAAACCTCTATTTTATACCCATGACCACGGGAATTGATGATAAAATTGTCCTTTAATCTTTGTCTTAGTTTTCGTATCTGGGTTCTTAGGGTGTTAGACTCCACGTTTTTATCTTCCCAAATATAATCTATTAAAAATTCAGAACTTATAAAATGTCCTGCATTTTTTACCAAAATATAGATAAGTCTCCTCTCATTATCGCTTAAATCAACGATATTTTTTCCCTCTTTAAGCTCTAAACTATCAATATAAAAAGTGTGATATTTGCTAAGCTTATAAGCTTTTTCTTTGGGTAAATCGAGTAGTTTTGCTATTCTTAATTCTAGTTCTTCAAAATAAAAAGGTTTTCTTATATAATCACTACACCCAGCCTTAAAAGCATCTTTTACATAGTCTATATCGCTCATGGAAGTTACAAATATAGCTGGGGTTTTGATGCCAAATTCACGCATTTGTTTTAAAACTTCTATTCCGCTTTTTTTAGGCATATTAATATCAAGTAAAAATATATCAAAACTAGCAAGAGAGCCAAAGTCCAAAAGCTCATTGGCATTTTTAAAACAAACCACCCTTGAATTTTTATTTGAAAACCAAACAGATATTTCATTGGCTATAAATGTATCATCTTCTAGTATTGCTATCTTCATGTAAAAACCATAACATATTTTAAATAAAATTATAAGAAAATATAAAAATTTTTATATTTTAGGGCCGCAAATGCGACCCTAAACTTACTTGCCGCTACTTTGCAAAAGCATGTTCATAGTTTTTTGGTGGTCTTTATTTGATAAAATTCCTGGATTTTTATCAACTTTTTTCCAAAGATCTTTATTATCCATATTTTTATGACATCCTATGCAAAGCCCTGTTCTTTCCATGTTGTCTCTCACTTTTTTAGGCAAAGGCATGGAATCAGGCCAGTGGGTTCCCACATTTTGAAGTTGTTTTCCATCTCGTGATACCACCTGAGACCAATCATAATCCATTCCAGGTATTGCCGCAAATTGGGGCTGCTTGTTTTTGGCTATGAATTTTCCAGTACTTAAATCTTGTAAGCCTACATATTGATTTTTATCATAAGCTCTTAAAAATTTTCCATCCTCAATTCCATAACCTAAAGTTTTTGGATTTGCATGACAACTCTCACAAGTTCTAGCCTCTTTTGCCGTAGTGTGTGGTTGAACAGGTGAAACATCGGTTCCTGCCACCATTTCTCCACCCTCTCTTGTGGGAACTTGTGCTTGTTTGTTTAAAACCATAGTTTTTCCATCTGGCTTTATAATGGTATAGGTTACTTGACATCCAGGTATGATAGGAGTTATTAGACCCTCACCATTTACACCTAAGATTGGATCTTCCCATCTAAGATAAGATCTAGTCTCGCTTGCTTTTCCTATTTGCTTCGCAGCCTTACTTCCAAGTTTAGACTCCAAGGTTTCACCGCTATTGTTTGTTATGCTTCCACTTGCTATCCAATCTGTTTTACTCTTACCCTTGGTATAATCAACCTTAACATGACAACCATAACATTGGGGAGCCCAATCGGAATGGCAAGTATAGCATTCAAGCTTATCTATGTGAGCTTGGATGGTATCCATAGCAACCTTTCCTTCCACAGAAAAAGATCCCATCTCATGTTTTGTTTTAAGTAAAGGAACTTCCAAATCTTTCCCACTTGCTAAATGGGCTGTAACCTTATTTGTTTTAGCATCTTTTACCACATTTCCTAAGGGATTTCCCCTTGTTGACAATAAATATCCACCCTCAGGCTTATAAACCATGCCCTGCTCCATCCAAGCTGGAAGTTTGTCTGCTAATCCTCTGGCTTTTTTATCTAGATCTAAGTCAAAGTTTTCTGAATATCCTAGGGCTAACTCCCATGGATATTTGGTATTGCTTCCATGGCAATCTGAACATTCTATCTCAACTTGGGCTAGGGTCGTTCCAGGAATGCTTCCATCCCCGTGCATATCAATAGAAGTATGACAATCTTGACAGGTCATACCTGCTTGAAAATGTAAATCTGACTTGATATGGGCATATTTTTTACCATGGGTTTTAGGCTGAGGTTTTCCGCCCTCTCCGATAGGAGAAGTGTAAGGCTGCTCCATTAAGCCAACATAGCTTACACCTATTCTTTTTCCTCTATTGTGGCATGAATTACAAGTCTCAGGGTGAAGTCCGCTAAATTTCATACCATTTACATGAACTGGTGCATCGCGAGTTCCTTGAATTTTATGAACCAATAAATGCCCATGTTGTTTTTTATCTATGGTTGGGTCTTCGCCCTCATATAGTCCCTCATTGCTGTAAGGTATATGACAAGCACTACAACCCATTCCACGCCAATCACCCCTGCCCTTTCTGCCTCTTACACCTATGTGGCATCTTTGACAATCGCTCCTTTGATAGGTAATGGCAGCATTTTTGATAATATCCTCATCATCCATCTTCATAAGCTTATCTTCAGAATCCACAGGTTTTGGAAGTTGCTTGAGCTTACTAGGAAATTGGTCAGGATATTTAGTCATCATTTTATGCATATAATCCTTATACTCATCCGTTCCCCATGTTGGAGTTCTACCATCTTCATCTTTTACATCATAATTTCCCCAATGTACCTTTTGGGTAACATCGGTTCCCCATGTATAGAGATTTCCTTGTATTTTTCCAGCCTCGGTTTGCATGAGGGCTTTTTTCATGTTTGAAACCGTATCAGCATGGCATAGGGCACAGGTTTTATCTGCTATCCATATACTTCCTGGATCCCTCACAAAAGCACTCAATCCACCTGGATGATTTGGTGCTCCTTTATGGGCTTTTTCTTTGGTTTTAGCCTTCACATCACCACCATGACAGATGGTACAGCCTTCCACATCTCCAACACTCACACCTATAGCTTTTATCTGCTTCATCATATCAGAATCACTTGCCCTAATGTCCTCTATGCCCTTATGGCAAGAAATACAACCATTATCCTGAGCAAAAATATTTATATAGGACAAAAACACAACAACAAACACCAACCTAAGCATCATAGCATCCTCCTTCTAAGATTTTCTACACTCCAATACTATCAAAACAAAGTGCCAATAAAGTGTCTATATAGTGATATTTATTTTCAATCTTTACAATATAAAAACCTTACTAGTTATCTGTTTTCCGTTTTCAGCACCGACTAAATCCCTAGTCGGTGCCTCATATAAAACTAGGCTATATTTAAAGCAAATTTGGGTAATATAATTTAGTTAAAACAAGGAAGATATATGAAAACACTTACCATCATCGATACCTTTGGATTTTTTTTCCGCTCTTACTATGCACTGCCAAAACTTAGCAATTCCCAAGGGTTTCCTACAGGGCTACTAACTGGGTTTTTAAACTTTATAAACGAAATACAAAGTGAATTTAAAAGCGAATATATACTTTTTGCCCTAGATAGTGCTGGAAAAACTTTTCGCCATGACATAGATGAAAATTATAAGGCAAATAGGCCAGATGCACCTGAGGATCTAAAAAAACAGCTTCCTGTTGCCATAGAATGGATAAAAAAAATGGGTTTTGCCACATGTGAATTTGAGGGATATGAAGCCGATGATATCATAGCTTCAGCTGTGAAATTTTCCAAACATCATGATATAAAAGTACGCATCATAACCCACGATAAGGATTTATATCAGCTAATAGAAGATGACAAGGTTAGTATCTTTTCGCCCACAAAGGGTCATGATATAGATGAAAAGGGTTGCAGGGAAAAATTTGGCGTGGGACCTAGCCAGATAAGGGATTATCTTTCCTTAGTCGGAGATAGTTCGGACAATATCCCAGGAGTTAAGGGGATTGGAGATAAGGGGGCTAATAAACTTTTAAGTGAATTTAAAAGCTTAGATGGAATTTATGAAAATATAGAAAAAATCCCAAATGAAAGAAACAAAAAACTTTTGCTTGAGGGCAAAAAAAACGCCTATCTTAGCAAAAAACTTACTTCTTTGCATTATGATTTGGACATAGGAAGTAAGCTTGAAAACTTTACTTTTCCCCCTTCAAACCCCATAGAAAATATCATTGAAGAGTTAGAAAAATACGAATTTAAAAAGATATTATCCAAATTAAATCGCTTAAATTCTAATGACAATAAAAAAGATACAAAAACCTTTGAAGCCATTTTACTTGATACAAAAGAAAAACTTTTTGAAGTAATAGATAGTTTAAGAAGTGTAGATCTAATTGCTTTTGATACAGAAACCACGGGACTTGATACAAAAAAAGATAAGATAATTGGTTTTTCCTTTGCCAAAGATGAGAAAAAAGCTTACTATGTGCCAATCGCCCACAATTACCTAGGAGTTGGCGAGCAAATTGGAATGCAAGATGCTAAAAAAGCCATAGAGAAGATATTTACATGTAAATTGATTGGGCAAAATTTAAAATTTGATTTTCATGTAATAAAGGCAAATTTTAATCTCAACCCACCCATCCCCCATGCTGATACCATGATACTAGCATGGCTAATTGATAGCTCCAAAAAGGTGGGTCTTGATACACTAGCAAAACGTTTTTTTAACTATGACATGAAGCCCTTTAAACAACTTGTTGGGCGTGGGCAAAATTTTAGTCATGTAAATATAGAAGATGCTTGTTTTTATGCTGCTGAGGATGCTTGGATGAGTTTGAAACTTTTTTATAAGTTTAAAAATCTTTTAGAACCACAACTTTTCGATGAGGCTGTAAAGATAGAAAATCCTTTCTCTAAGGTGCTTTTTGAGATGGAAGAAGTTGGCATCAAAATTGATGTGGATTTTTTACAAAATCTTTTAAACCAAACAAATGAAAAACTGCTCTTACTAACAAAAAAAATATACTCCCTTTGTGGAAGCGAATTTAATATAAATTCCACCCAGCAACTAAGCACCATACTTTTTGAACACCTAAAATTACCCCACGGAAAGAAAACTAAAACGGGCTATAGCACCGATGAAAAAGTTTTACATGGCTTAAAAGATGAGCATGAGGTTATACCAAAACTTTTAGAATATAGAGAGATTTACAAGCTCAAATCCACCTATTTTGAACCTCTCATAAAACTTGGTCAAAATGATGAAAATTCACGCATCTATACTAGCTTTTTGCAAACAGGCACAAGTACGGGAAGACTTTCTTCAAAGGAGCCAAATTTACAAAATATACCTGTAAAAACCGAGCAGGGAAGAGCTGTAAGAGAGGGTTTTATATCTAAGAATGGATATAGTTTGCTTGGCTTAGATTATTCACAGATTGAGCTTAGACTTCTTGCTCATTTTAGCGAAGATGAGGATATGTTAAGGGCTTTTAATGAGGATAAGGACATTCATCTTGAAACGGCACTAAAAATCTTTGGCGAGCATGGGGCAAAAGAGAAAAGAAATGTGGCAAAGAGTATAAATTTTGGCTTAATTTACGGCATGGGATCTAAAAAACTAGCCCAAACCCTAGGCATACAAACAAAGGAAGCCAAAGCCTACATAGATGGATATTTTGCCTCATTTAAAACCATAAAAGATTTCATAAAAAACACCCAAGAAAGGTCTAAAATAGACGGCTACATAGAAACTTTGCTTAAAAGAAGAAGGTATTTTAACTACCAAAGTGCCTCGCCAATGCTTCTTAGCATGTACGATAGAGAAAGCGTAAACACCCTCTTTCAAGGAAGTGCAGCGGATATCATCAAACTTGCCATGCTAAAACTAAGCAATGAAAATACAAGCAAATTTGAGGCAAAACTCTTACTTCAAATCCATGACGAACTTATTTTTGAAGTTAAAGATGAAAAAGCCAAAGAATTTGCAAAATTTGCAAAGGACATAATGGAAAATGTTTACAAACTTAAAATACCTTTAAAAACCAGCGTGAGCATAGGTAAAAACTGGGGGGAGTTGAAGTGAGAATGCTTTATGTTTGATAAATTATCGTACATTTCTTGACAAATATTTATATAAACAATATAATAACAATATTTTAGAAATATAAAGGCGATACTTAAAAATGTATTTTGACTGGAATAAGGAAAAAGACAAAATATTACAACATAAAAGAGGAATTACATTTTTAGAAATAGTAAATGCTTTACAACATGGAAAACTTGTAGATATTATAGAAAATCAAAGTTCAAATTTTGATAATCAAAAATGTTTTTTAGTAGATATAGATGATTATATATGGGTTATTCCATTTGTGGAAAATGGTGAAGAAATATTTTTAAAAACTGCCTTTAAAAGCAGGAAATATCAAAAAATTTACAAGGATTAAAGATGAAAACAACAGATGAAGAAAAAATGATTAAGGATATTGAAAACGGCAAGTATATATCAATGAGAAAAAACGATCCAAAAAAATTTAAAGCTCAAAAGGAAAAATTTGAAAATATAGCCAAAAACACAATATCACAAATAACAAAGAAAAAAGCATACACCTTAAAACTTTATGAAAACGATGTAAATAAAATAAAAATTTTAGCCATGCAAAAAGGTTTACCTTATCAAACTTACATCGCCTCCATTTTGCACCAAGTGGCAACAAGGCAAATAAAAGCTTAAACTACCCAAACCACTTTTTTATCTTATCAAAAACTCCATCGAAATGTTCGGCATTTTCTCCACTTTTATAGCCGAAGCTTTCTTGGATTTCTAGCAGGGCTTTTCTTTGGTCTTCATTTACTTTTTTGGGGTATTTTATCTTAATTTGGGCTATTAGATTTCCTTTGCTTCTTGAATGAACATCCATTACTCCCTCGCCTTTGAAGATGAATTGTTGCTTGTCCTTTGTTCCGATGTCAAGTTTTAATTCCTTCTCGCCTCTTAAAGTTGGTATTTTAAGGCTCTCACCCAAAACTGCTTGGGTAAAAAATACAGGAACTTCAATATAAATATCATTATGGTGTCTTACAAAATGTTCATCATCTTTTACACGTATTTGCACGTATAAATCGCCATTTTGTCCGTGTTCTCCCCTATTTCCCTTGCCTGCAGCTCTAATTCTATTGCCATTATCAACTCCCTCTGGGATGTCCACAGAGATTTTAGCCTCTTCTTCTTCGTAACCTTTTCCTTTGCATGAAGAACAGGGATTTTTAACCACTTCGCCTGAACCTTTGCAAGAGGGGCAAACTTGGGAAAATGTCATAAATCCTTGCCTAGAAAAAACTTGTCCTTGCCCATCACATGTGGAGCAAGATTTAAGTTTTTTATCTTTTGAGCCAGTTCCCTCACATGTGGAGCAAGGCTTTTTGTATTTATACTTTATCTCTTTTTTGCATCCAAAAACCGCCTCATTAAATTCTAAAATCACTGAAGTTTCTAGATCAAGGGTGTATTTTTGAGTTTTTTGCCTACGTGAGCGTGAACCAAAATCAAATCCGCCGCCAAAAACCGACTCAAAAATAGCACCTAGATCACCCATAATATCTTCATAATTTTGCTCACTATAATGGCTAAATCCTTGCCTATCAAGCCCTTCCTTTCCGTATCTATCGTAGATAGAGCGTTTATTTTCATCACTTAAAACCTGATAAGCTTCATTAACCTTTTTAAACTGCTCTTCGGCATCTTTGTCCCCTTGGTTTCTATCTGGATGATACTTTAGGGCTAATTTTCTATACGCTTTTTTGATAATAGTGCTATCAGCATTTCTATCGATTTCTAAAATCTCATAATAATCAAATTCCAAAATATTTTCCTAATCTTAAAAATTTAAAAGTTCGTATATTAGCTAAAAATTTCTTATAACAATGTTATAAAAAATTCCACTTATAACCCTACCAGCTCCCACTAGCGCCTCCGCCGCCAAAGCTTCCCCCGCCTCCGCTATAACTGCTACTATATCCACTTGAACCATTATGGCTACTGCTGCTAGAATAGCTAGAACCTCCATCAAATTCAGAACTACCTCTTAAAAATAAATAAAAAACATATGAGATGCTAATTATGGAAGAAATATATTCAATAGGACTTGAGTCAAATTCTGAGATATTTGCAACCACAAGAAAAGTAGCTATAATGACTGAAAATCCATACGATTGAAGAGAATCCGTATCCCTATAAGAGCCTACAAGAAATATCAAAAATCCAATAAAAAAAGGAGATACCATATACCATGCTGAAAGTTCTTCTTCATGCAAATTTTCAAACTTTTCCCCCTTTAAAACCTTTATCATCTGCTCGACTGAGCTTAAAACTCCCCCATCAAAATCTCCTCTTTTAAAGGCTGGAATGAGTGTGTAAGTTATAATCTCATGGGAAATTTTATCAGTTAAAGTTCCCTCTAAACCATAACCAACCTCTATACGTGCCTTTCTGTCTTCCTTTGCTATGAGAAATAAAACGCCATTATTTTTATCTTTCTGTCCTATTGCCCAATGCCTTGCTAGGGCTAGTGAAAATTCTTCTATGGGGTAACCATGAAGTGTTTTTAGGGTAGCAACTACTATTTGATTTGAAGAATTTTGTTCTTCATTTTGAAGCATGATTTCGAGCTTTTGTTTTGCATCTAGACTTAATAAATTTGCATTATCCATAACCCTAGAGCTTAGAGGTGGAAAATGATCGCTCATCTGTGCAAAAGAGAAAACAAAAAAGCTTACTAAAAATGTAAAAATCCTAATCACAGCTCAATAACCTCATTTGAAAGTTCGTTTTTATCGTCTGCTTTTATGGGAAATTTTTCTATCAAAATCTCACTACAACTTTCAATGGCATCCAAATAACCCTTTGAAAACTCGCCATTTTGAACATTTTTAATAAAATTATGCACAATATCTTCCCAATATTTATCTCTAATTTTTTCCTTAATACCACTATCGACTAGTATTTTTACATATTTTTCGGCACTGCTTACAAAAAACATGACTCCCACCTTAGATCTTGTCTTATTTGCAACAAATTTTTCAAAGGCATTTATGGCGTATGCGTTAGCTTTTTTATGTTTATAAAACTTTGGAACAAAAGATGGGATTTTGTCTTTAAATCTCCATTCAAACAAAAGGTAACAAAACAAAAAAATAATCTCAAATACCAAAAATTCCCAAAGATCAAAAAATTTCAAACCAACAAACATACATAAAAGACTTAGGATTAGAAAAATCTGCCTAAGTTCAAAAGTATAGTTATGGCTCTTTTCAACCAACAAAGCCACAAGCTCCACCTCGCTTTTTAGTTCAAGATTGTATATGGTATTTTCTATATCTTTTTTATCTTTAAGACCCAATGTCATCTACATATCAACCTTTGGAACTTCTACATCTTTAGCTTCGATCTTAAAAGGCTCTCTCATTTTTGCATCTGGATGGAAAAACTTGGCTGCAAATTTATTTGGAAAAAGTCTAAATTCGAGATTGTATCTTTTAATGGCCTCTATAAAATCCTTTCTTGCTACGCTTATACGATTTTCCGTGCCCTCAAGTTGGGATTGTAGAGCTAGAAAATTTTTATCAGCTTTGAGATCTGGATATTTTTCCACAACCACAAGAAGTCTTGAAAGGGCTGAGCCTAAACCCTGCTGCGCATTTTCAAAGGCTTGAAGCTGGGCTGGATTGTCAAGACTTGTCGCATCTACTTTGAGGCTCGTTGCCTTAGATCTAGCCTCGATAACCTTGGTAAAGGTTTCACTCTCATGTTTTGCGTAGCCTTTTACCACTTTTACAAGGTTTGGTATCAGATCGGCGCGTCTTTTGTACTGATTTTGAACTTGGGACCATTTTGCATTTACATCCTCGTCTGCTTTTGGTACATTATTTGCATATCTTATAACCAAAAAAGCACCCAAAGCGGCAACCACAACCAAAAAAATAAAAAATTTTTTCATTTTTTTCTCCTATTTCATTTCTTAAAATGATACAACAATTATCTTAATAAAGCATTAAAATCATTTGCCATTTTTATACATTCATCAATGCTTTGTGTGGAGGAAATCTCGCATTCAAAGCCATCGGGTAAAGAGTTTGCTGTTTTTTTACCTATACAAATGATTTTGTAGCTCTTATCCAAACAAAAACATTTTAAAAAACATTTTATGGCCGAAGGAGAGGTAAAAATTAAGATGCTTTTTGGCGGGGGTTTTTGAAAATTTTTACATAAAGAACATAGGGTTTCGTAAACAATTATTTCTTCTACTTGTAAGGGCTTTAGAATTTCTTTTATATTTGAAACTACTTCCTTTGCGCGGGGAAATAAAATCTTTTTGCCATCCAAAAGAGGTTTTATCTCATGCGCAAATTTATCCCCATAGGAATTTTCACAAATATATTCAACTCTTCCACCATAATTTTTTACAACTTGGGCTGTGGCACTTCCGATACAAAAAGATGGTATATTTTTCCAGTCTAATTTCATTTTTTCAAGGGCTTTAACGGCATTTTTAGAAGTAAAAATAATAGCCCCAAAACCTTTAAAAACAAAATCTGGGCGTAAAAAGTTTACATGCAAAATCTTAACATGTTTTACACCTTTTTTTGGAGTATTTGAATATAAATAAATATTTTCCATGCAACAATTTGCCTACTTTTATTTTTTTTCTAAACTTTTAAGACTAACAGAATTTAACTTTTCTAGCGACCCAATTTGAGCTCTTGCTAATCTTCTAAGCTCCATCATTCTATTGGCGATAAAGTAAAAGCATTTTGCCCAGCTTGAGCTAAAACCCCCTCGAATTCGAGGGGGTTAAAATTTGTATTATTTAAGCTCTCCCAAATGCCTAAATATTCTATGGTATTGTAATTTCTCAACCAATTTGCTACAACCACATTAGGCTCTTCTATATTTTTATACTTCGCTATATCAGTAAGACTTATATAATAATTTTGAAAATCTTCCGTATAGACTTCTATTTCAAAGCCTTTTACTTTAATCTTTTCTTTTTTAGTCTTAGCCATCCATAACCCCTTTTCTTAACGAAAATACATATAAATTTCATCCTAACTTTCTATCTTTAGTACCTACCCAAATCCTCCAATTAGTTCTTTAACCCTATTCCCATTCTATGGTCGCTGGGGGCTTAGATGAAATATCATAAACAACCCTATTTATGCCCTCAACCTCATTTATGATGCGTCTGCTTATGTTTTCTAGGATGTGATGGGGAATGTGGGCAAAGGTTGCTGTCATGCCATCTGTTGCTTCTACCATTCTTACACAAACTGCATTATCATAGGTTCGATTATCTCCCATGACGCCCACACTTTTCACGTTTAAAAGCACCGCAAAGGCTTGCCATGTTTTATCATAATATCCACTAGATTTAAGCTCATCAAGCAAGATAACATCAGCTTTTCTTAATAGATCTAAATCTTTTTTCTTAACTGAGCCCATTATGCGTATGGCAAGTCCTGGTCCTGGGAATGGATGACGGGAAATCATCTCATTCGGAAGTCCTAGCTCTAATCCTAGTTTTCTAACCTCATCTTTGAAAATTTCCCTTAAAGGTTCGATTAGCTTTAGGTTCATTTTTTCAGGAAGTCCACCAACATTGTGATGGCTTTTTATAGTCTTTGATGGTCCTTTTACGCTTACGGATTCTATAACATCAGTATATAAAGTGCCTTGGGCTAGGTATTTGATACCCTTATATTTTTTTGCCTCTTTTTCAAAAATTTCTATAAAGGTTTTGCCTATGATTTTACGTTTTTTCTCTGGATCCCTAATGCCTTTTAGGCGTTTTAAAAATTTCTTACTCGCATCTACAACATGTAAATCCACACCTAACCTGTTCTTAAAAGCATCTTCAACTTGTATTCTTTCATTTTGCCTCAATAAACCATTATCCACAAAAACAAGTATCAGGTTTTCCCTTATAGCCTCAGCCAATAAAGCTGCCACAACTGAGCTATCGACCCCTCCACTTACAGCACACAAAACTTTATCATTTCCCACTTTTTGGCGGATTTGTTTTATCTTTTCTTTGGCAAAGGAACCCATATTCCATGTGCTTTCGCATCTACAAATATATTTTGCAAAATTTTTCAAAATCTGTGAGCCAAATTCGCTGTGATGAACCTCTGGATGAAATTGGAAAGCGTAAATTTTTTCTTCTTCGTTTGCTATGGCAGCGTAAGGAGAATTTAAACTTGTACCTATTTTTTCAAAACCCTTTGGAGCTCTATCAACCTTATCGGAATGGCTCATCCAAACTATTTGTCCATTTTTTGTACCCTTAAAAAGCGGGTGATTTTCAGAATCTAACTTTGCCTTTCCATACTCTTTTTCGTTGGCCCTAATCACACTTCCACCAAAGTGATGAGTAATAAGTTGCATTCCATAGCAGATGCCTAAAATTGGCTTTTTAAGTTCATAAATCTTTTCATCTATCTTATAAGCATCTTTAGCATAAACAGAAGCGGGACCCCCACTAAAAATGATACCTTGTGGATCTAATTTTTTTATCTTTTTGTAGGATGTATTAAACGGTATTATCTCGGTATAAATTCCATTTTCACGGAGTTTTCTGGCTATTAACTGGGTGTATTGGGAGCCAAAGTCCAAAACTAAAATCTGTACATTTTTCATCAATAAAATCCTATAACTTGAAACTGCACATACCAAACCACAAGGGAGAGAATATAGCCAACCAAAATAGTCCAAGCATGCCTCATGTGAGCCCCGAAGGTATAAACACCCCTAAGTTTTCCCATAACACCCACTCCTGCGGCTGAACCAAAGCTTATCAAACTTCCCCCTATTCCCGCTGTCAAAGTAACAAGTAGCCACTGATCTAATCCCATGGCTGGATTTGATTTTAAAACCGCACTCATGACTGGGACATTGTCAACTATGGCTGAGAGGAAGCCAACGCCTATGTTTACAGTTGTTGCTCCAAGCGAATGGTAAAGTGCCACAGCATAATCCAAAAATCCCAGATAATGCAAGGCTCCAACGGCAGCTAGGATACCAAAGAAAAACATCAAGGTATCATTTTCTATCTTTGCCATGGACTTAAATACATCAAAAGAAGTCTCATCTTCACTTTGACATTTTTTAAGTTGCTGCTTGAAAGAATAAGAATAAATTTTAAGAAGTGCTAAACCAAACATCATGCCCCACATGGCAGGAAGATGGAAAAGTTGATGTCCCATAACAGCACAAAAGATGGTAAAAATACCTAAAAATATAACCCCTTTTCCACCTTTTTTGATATAAGCCTTTGGCTCATTTTCCACATCAAAGGCAGGTTTTCCCTTTGGCAAGGAGAGTGAAAGTAAATATCCTGTTATCAGCCAACCTACGATTGAAGCTGGAAATAAATATAAAAAGTTAGCAAAAGCACCCTTTCCCGCTGCCCATGCCATAAGGGTAGTGATGTCTCCAAATGGGCTCCAAGCACCCCCTGCATTGGCTGCTACTACTATGTTTATGGCTCCAGGAACTAGAAAATGCTTATTTTCTTTTTCTATGGTTAGAAGAACGGTTGAGAGTATGAGAGCTGTTGTTAGATTATCAGCAACTGGGCTTATGAAAAATGCTAACAATCCCGTTAGCCAAAAAAGTTTTTTATACGAATATCCCCTTGATACTAGCTTGTATTTTAGGGTGTTAAAAACATTTCGCTCTATAAGGGTTTCTATGTAGGTCATAGCAACCATCAAAAAGAAGATAATCTCCGCAATCTCTAGGATAAGATGCTTTACCTCGCTATCTAGGGAGTGCATATTCATATCATGGCTTAACATGTAAAAGCCGATTATCATAAACATCAAGGTTCCTATAAAAAGGGCTGGTTTTGCCTTATTGATATGAAAAATCTCTTCAGCGGCAATAAAAAAATATCCCACCACAAAAATAACAAGACATAAAATGCCAACCCAAGTGGTACTTAGATCTACCATGTGATTGTCTAGCTGACCATCCCCACTTGCAAACAAAATGCCCAAACTACAGAGCAAAACAAACAATACTCGCATTACTTTCTCCTATAAATTGATCTTATTAAACTTGTTTAAATCTTGATTTTTGACCGCCGAGGTTTGATTTTTATCCCCATAAAAGGGTTTAGCCTTATACCCACATCCAGTTAAAATAAACAAAATAAATGCTATAATAATCCCATGAAAAAAGCTAATTTTATTATCAATCATCTAAGTGGCAATCCTTCGCTATATAAATTAGAAAAAATTAAAAGTTATAAAAAACTTTTAAAACTGCTTCCTCTAAACTTCCAAAGGGGCGTTAGGTTTATGTACAACAAAAACGATACCCTCTTTTTTGTTTTTGAACATCAAGGTTTTTTAATGGAATTTAATAACCTCGAACGCAACAATGAGTATAAGAAAAGTTTCATAAAAAGCTTATTAAAAGAGTTGATTAAGCATGATAAAACTTGCTCATGCATTGATGCTGAGCACATAAGAGCCTTTGTAACGAATAAAATGCCAATAAAGCCCCCAAGCAGTGATACTTTGCCAATTTACGAAGAGCGATCTAGGGGAGAGTTTGAAAATAAGGCAAAAAATAAAAAAATTCATCAACTTTTTGAAGAGATAAGAGAGATAATTTGCTCAAAGAAAGCATAAAAAATCTTCCAAAAAGCTTTGGAATTTATCAGTTTTTTGATGAAAATAGAAAATTATTATACATCGGTAAGGCAAAAAATTTAAGCTCAAGGGTAAAAAGTTATTTTAGATTTACCCCAAGCCTTTCACCCTCGCCCATCTTAAGCCCTAGAATACATCTGATGATTTCTCAAACAAAATACTTAGAATACATAAAAGTACAAAGCGAACATGATGCTCTTATCTTAGAAAATTCCCTCATAAAACAATTAAAACCAAAGTACAATATCCTTCTTCGCGATGATAAAACCTACCCTTATTTGGTGGTAAATTTTGACGATGAATTTCCTAGAATTGAGATAACTAGAAAAATCATAAAGGGAAAAAATGTAAAATATTTTGGTCCCTTTTCCGCTGGGGCTAGGGATTTACATGATAGCTTGTATCTACTTTTTCCTCTAGTGCAAAAAAAATCCTGCATTAAGGGAAAAGAAGCTTGTTTATTTTACCAAATCAAACGCTGTCTTGCCCCCTGCGAGGGGAAAATTAGCAAGGAGAAATATAAAAAAATACTTCTAAGTGCAACAAAGCTCATCCACCAACCAAAACCTTTGCTAAAGTCTCTAAATGATAAAATGCAAGAGTATTCAGATGCTCTAAATTTTGAAGAAGCGGCCAAGCTAAGAGATAGCATAAAAAATATAGAGAATATAGAAATTAAAAATCAAATAGATCTAGCAACACTAGAGGATTTTGACCTACTTGGAATTTACATGGAAAAAGATGCCCTGTGCTCTTTAAGATTTTTCATAAGGGAGGGCAAAATCGTTTCAAGTTCCAATTCCATAAGCCATTCAAACAATGAATTTGATGTAAATTCTTTATATAAACAGATGATTTTATCCTTTTATAAAAAAGATACGCCAATGCTTATAAATACCATATACATAGCCCACCAAATAGATGATATTTTAAAACTGCAAGATTTGCTTTTTGAAAGATTTGGCAAAAAAATACACATCAAACATCCAAAAAGAGGTGAAAAAACTTCACTAATAAAGCTAGTTTTAAGCAATGCAAAAGAGCTACTAAAAAGA
>PDWI01001566.1_pt1 | contig 35737 bp, 25 predicted proteins | sample 1430891 | NCBI WGS metagenome assembly PDWI01 (sample SAMN01162508, study PRJNA174530) | Oral metagenome, whole genome shotgun sequencing project. | biome: Marine environment; feature: Marine mammal; material: Swab sample of the gingival sulcus; isolation source: swab sample of gingival sulcus... | reverse complement strand
TTGAGAGAGTTATGCTCATCACATAAATTTTCTACAATATTTGCCCAAACATTCTGGGCAAATGTTCGCACTTGTATCTCAAAAAACTTATTATACTTCTTTACTACAATATGAGTTGCACGATAGCCAAATTTATTTCTTTCTTTAGTCTCTACGAGCCATCCATCAGACAGAAATACTTTTTCAAGAATTTCGATTACCTCAATTGTAGCTTTTAATCCTTTATTTAAGACTATACGACAACCCGCAATATCTTGCATATTATATAAAGCCATATTAGCTGAACGTCTCAACTTATCAATGATGGACTGCTGAGTTTTACGTTTCCTAGGAGCATAATTACAATTATCTAGTTGTTCCTTTATTATTGTACTAACAAGATTATTAGCTTGCCTATCTACCTCATCATAGGTACGACGGAATTCATCTAGTAGATGCAAATCTTCTGATGTCGTCGCCTTTCGCAATCTTTTACCTAACTTATGTATTTGACTATTGGTCATCATAGTTTTCTCTATTAAGTTTCTATCAGTTGTTGCAAATTATACAACAACTGAATTTATCCCCTTATCCTATCTCCTTGATGATTTTGTTTATTTCAAGACGCAGGCGATCAATCTTGCTTGCAGTCTCTTCCAGTTCCTTATTTAACTGATGAATGTCAATCACTTCACGAGTATCTTTCGCCTCAACGTAAGAGCTGACAGAGAGGTTATAATCATTCTTGGCAATATCTTTCTTATCAACGGACTTGGCAATATGCACTTCATCTTCTTTCTTATCAAAGATATCCATTATACGAGCGATATGCTCTTCCGTCATCACGTTGTTATTCGTCTCTTTCTTGAAGAACTCTTCACCACTTGCATCAATGAACTGAACGTTATTATCCGTCTTGTGCTTAGATAGGACAAGGATATTAACCGAGATAGACGTACCATAGAATAGATTAGGAGCAAGAGAGATAACCGTCTCAATATAGTTATTATCTACTAAGTACTTTCTGATTTTCTGCTCTGCACCGCCACGATAGAAGATACCTGGGAAGCAGACAATCGCCGCACGCCCTCTACTTGATAGATAGCTAAGGCTGTGCATTATGAAAGCAAAGTCAGCCTTAGACTTAGGGGCTAAGACACTCGCAGGGGCAAAACGCTCATCATTAATCAGCGTTGGGTCATCACTACCTATCCACTTAACCGAATAAGGAGGGTTAGAGACGATAGCATCAAAAGGTTTCTCGTCGCCAAACTGAGGGTTAATCAAAGTATCACCAAGCACAATCTCGAACTTATTATAGTTGATATTGTGCAAGAACATATTCATACGAGCGAGGTTGTAAGTCGTGTGATTAATCTCTTGCCCATAGAAGCCGTCTTTGATAATATGATTATCAAAATGTTTCTTAGCCTGCAAGAGCAGTGAGCCTGATCCACAAGCAGGGTCATAAATCTTATTTACCTCTGTCTGCTTGTGCATCGCAAGGCGAGCAATGAGCTTAGATACTTGCTGAGGTGTGAAGAACTCGCCACCTGACTTACCAGCGTTGGCGGCATAGTTAGAGATAAGGAACTCATAAGCATCACCAAAGAGGTCAATATGACTTGCCTCAAAGTTATCAAAGTTCAGCTCCTCCACCCCTTTCAGCACTGCCGTCAGACGCTTGTTCTTATCCTCAACGGTATTACCTAAGCGAGAACTTGTCGTATCAAAGTCAGCAAACAATCCTTTGAGGTCAGCCTCAGAAGGATAACCATTCGCCGAACCTTCAATAGCAGAGAAGATAGAAGCAAGGTCTGTGTTTAGGTTAGGGTTGCTGTGAGCAGTCTTCACTACGTTACAAAAGAGCTGAGACGGATAGATGACATAGCCTCTCGTTTTAATGGCTTCTTCTCTCAGTTCGGCTGTGATAACGTTGTCGGGCAAGTCTGCATAATGAACGCTCTCGTCCCCTGCCTCTATGTAGTTGGTAAAGTTCTCACTAATAAAACGATAAAACAGCGTCCCCAAAACAAACTGCTTAAAGTCCCAACCGTCAACCGAGCCACGAACTTCGTTAGCAATCTTCCAAATCTTCGCCTGCAATTCTGCTCTTTGCTTACTCCCTTCCATTATATTATTTTCTATATTTATTTTTACTCGTTTAATATCAAATATGTTATTACAAATATACTGAAAATATCTATCTTTATTTTGAGCATTTAAGTCTATTTTTATTCAATTTAGACTAATTCACTAACTTAACAAAACTGACACTTAATGTCGCTAATTTTTTTTGTCTAAGTAGAGAGATTAGTAACTAGCACTCACAATTTGCCTGTCCTAGGCTCACGACCTCGCTGTCATTCGCAGCAACTGAGCCACAACAAGCTATAGTTAAAAAGTTTGTCCTACAATAAAAAAAGATTGAGCTCGCAATTTCAAGAATTGCGAGCTCAATCCCAAACATTCTTCCTCACGTTTCACCTATTGTAGGCTATATTCTCCTAAAAGACAAAAAGGCTTGGCAGACAATAATCTACCAAGCCTAATGTATTTCTTATATAGCAAAGGTAACTAAACTTTCTGAAAGTTCAAAATCAATAAAACACCCCTTATGATATGAAGATTCCTAAGTTGATGATGACGGATAAAAGCAAGACATTGCGAGCAGTCCACGCTAAAGATAGATTATACTTCACTTCGTCTTCTCGCCATAAGGGATAAAAACTCTGCATTAAAGGAAACATATAAAGGACTAAGCAAATAAGATAAGAACTCCAGCCTATATAAACTGCCGTGAGCAAAATAGATAACAAAGCAAAAGCAAGATATAAAAGCAAGGTCTTCTGTCTGCCGAGCAAGACCGTTAGCGTTCGCTTATTTGTCCCCTTGTCTTCCTCATAATCTCGGTAGTTATTCACGAGTAATATATTACAACTAGCAAAGCCCACAGCTGAAGCCAATAGCCAAATACCTCTATCTTGCCAAATATCCAAACCCAAGATATAAGCCCCAACTAAAACTGGCACTAAACCAAAGAATATGAATACCGCCACTTCGCCCAAAGCGTTGCGAGATAAAGAGAATCGCCCAAAAGTGTAGGCAAATAAGCCCACCACTACCGACAAGCCCACCAACAGCAAGTAAGGATTGACCAAGAGCGACAAGCTAACGCCACAAATCAAAAGGACAAACAAATCTAAATACAGAGCTAGCTTGACCTCCTTGAGGCTTAGCAGTCCCTTACTCAAAGGACGCAGAGGTCCTTTCCTCGCTGAAGTATCACTACCCTTCTTAAAGTCGCCAATATCATTAGCTATATTGCTCGCAATCTGAGCCGTCAGAGCAATCAAAACCAAGAGCAAACTATAAAATAAGGATACCGATTCGCTATGCCTCAAGGCATAACAAATCGGTATTGATACTGCAGACAAACTAGACAACAAGGTTTTGGGACGAAGTAGTCCTAAATATAGCTTTGTCTTTTGTTGCATAGATTAGGAACTAAAGATTCTGAAAAATATTTTCGTTCAATAGACTAAGGGCTTTCTGCTTGTAAGAAGTGCGTGTAACAAGCGAAATATTATAATCACTGCTACCATAAGCAATCATCTCAATAGGAATGTTTTTGCCAAGAGCCTCAAGCACCTTCGTCTGGAAGCCTAAGTTCTCACTCTCCATATCACCTACGACACAGATAATCGTGAGGTTGCTAATTACTTCTAGTTCGCCTAGAGACTCTAGCTCCATAATAACGGCATCCGTCAGCTTGCTTGCCTCCACACAGATAGACACTGCCACTTCCGTTGAGGACATCATATCTATGGCTATGCGTTCACGTCCTAGGATTGAGAAGATCTGCCCCATATAGTTCCACGGACTGAGCTGGTAATTAGAACGGATACGCAAGATAGAGACCTCATCTTTGGCAGCTACTGCCTTGATCTGATCCTTTTCTGTGTCGGTAGAGATTATTGTACCTTCTGCTTCTGGCTCAAGGGTATTGAGCAGGCGAACAGGAATACCCTTAGCACGGGCAGGTTGGATACAAGTTGGGTGTAAGATTTTAGCTCCGAAATAAGCCAATTCGGCAGCCTCCTCAAATCTAAGACGTCTAATAGGTCTCGTTTTGGCCACGACACGTGGGTCGTTGTTGTGAATACCGTCAATGTCTGTCCAGATTTGGATCTCTTTTGAATTGAGTGCCGCCCCAATAAGAGAAGCGGTGTAGTCGCTACCTCCTCGTTGCAAGTTGTCAATATCGCCAAAAGCGTTACGACATATGTATCCCTCTGTGATGAATAACTTCACATCTTCGTCAGCTCTCTCTAGTAGCGGACGTAAATGCTCCTCAATATACTTTTCGTCAGGCTCGGCATTCTTATCCGTACGCATAAACTCTAGAGCAGGCAAGCCCACCGCCTTAATACCTAAGGAAGCTAAATGCCCCAACATCATCGCTGTGCTGAGCAATTCTCCTCTAACGAGGATCTTCTTCTCATCAAAAAGTGTGAAATTGTCCGTGTAGCAGATTTGCTCTAGGAAGAAAAAGGTTTCATTGACAATAGTCCAGTTCTTATCATAACTGATACTATCTGGGAAAAGAAGTTGCGTCTCTCGCTCATACTTGCGTTTAAGTTTGGCGAGCAAGGTCAAAGCTTCGTGCCTATGACGTTGCATCAGCTGACGGCTAATCTCCACAAGCATATTTGTAGTGCCAGCCATTGCCGAGAGGACAACAATCTTAGGCGTATCATCGGCTGTAATCAACTGAGCTACGTGTCTCAATCTCTCTGCAGAGGCAACAGATGTGCCTCCAAATTTCATTATTTTCAAAGCTTTATTGGTATATCGTGATTATATAAATGAAGAACTGGGCTAATCTCTAAAGCGTTTAAGAATATCTTGGTAAGCGTCAATGCGTCTATCTCTAAGGAATGGCCACCAACGACGAACGTTTTCACTGCGTTTAAGGTCAATATCTACCACAATGTTTGCTTCGTCTTGCCCTAATTCTGCTAATAATTCGCCTTGTGGACCTGCCACGAAGCTACGTCCCCAAAAGGTAATGCCGTTTGTCTGCTCAGAAGGATCTAGCTCCAAGCCTACACGATTGACCGTTACCACTGGCAAGCCATTAGCTACAGCGTGCCCACGTTGTACTAATTGCCACGCATCTTGTTGTCGTTGCTGTTCTTCGGCGGTGTCGCTACTCTCCCAACCAATAGCTGTAGGATAGATGAGAAGTTCTGCTCCTGCCATTGCCATTAGTCTAGCAGCCTCGGGATACCATTGATCCCAGCAGACAAGGACACCTAAGCGACCAACGCTTGTATCTATTGGTTCGAAGCCCAAATCCCCTGGAGTAAAGTAGAACTTTTCATAATAAGCGGGGTCATCTGGAATGTGCATTTTGCGATATTTTCCTGCAATCGTACCGTCTTTCTCTAGAACAACAGACGTATTATGGTATAAACCCGTTGCACGTCGCTCAAATAGAGACAAAACAAGGACAATACCGAGTTCTTTTGCCAAAGCACCGAAGAACTCTGTGCTTTCCCCAGGAATAGCCTCTGCTTGGTCAAAGAGAGCTACCTCCTCAGTTTGGCAGAAATACAAGCCATTGTGCAACTCTTGTAGTACGACTAGCTCCGCCCCTTGACTTACTACCGAGCGGATATTCTCCACTAACTTAACCTTATTCTCCTTGATATTAGCAGTGTTTGACTGCTGAATAAGTCCTACTTTCATTACTTTTCAAACTTTTGATAATTAATAAATCCTTGAGGTATCTGCATTGTCGCACAATGAAGGCTACCATGCTGACGGATAAGCGTACGACAATCTACACCAACCACCTTGAGATGAGGTAGAGCTTGCTGTAGTGTATCTAGGGCGAGCTTATCCGATGCTTGATCATAAGTAGGTACAAGCAATCCGCCATTTACAAATAAGAAATTAGCATAAGTAGCTGGCAAGCGATAGCCGTCTTCTTCGTGAATAGCTTTAGGGAATGGTAGAGCCACAAGCTTATAAGGTTCACCATTAAGCTGACGCAACGCCTTTAGCTCTTCTTCCATTCGTTTAAGACTATGGTAATGCGTATCATCTTTGTCTTCACAGCTGACGTAAGCAATCGTATCTGCCGTGATGAAACGAACTAAAGTGTCGATATGTCCATCTGTATCGTCGCCCTCTAGCTCTCCATTATTGAGGATTATCAAACGCTCCGCCCCGAGTGTCTCCTTGAGCACTTCTGTCAAATCACTTTCGTTGAAGGCAGGGTTACGATTAGGCTCATAGATACAGTTGTAAGTTGTCATTATCGTCCCTAAGCCGTCGCTCTCTACAGCTCCTCCTTCTAGAGTTAAGAGCTTGCGATTGACATAAGCCACCTCCTTATTAAAAGTATAAGCTAAGAATAGACATCTATTGACTAGATTATCTTTGCAAGCAGGGAACTTCATTCCCCAAGCGTTGAAAGTAAAGTCTGAAATAGCTAAATTAGTATCATCATTGTCGTAAGTTAGTCTAAACGACAAAGCTCCGTAGTCTCTAATCCAAGTATCATTCGTCTCAATCTCAAAAATGAAAAGCCTATGAGCAAGAGTAAGTCCTGAGAACTTCTCCTGTACATAGGCTTTATTATGAGCTAAAATGATTAAATCTTCAAACTGTAATATAGCTTTGGCAAGCTCCATATAGCAAGCTTCCGCCTCATCTAAAATATCTGCCCAGTCTGTATCTTGATGTGGCCAAGTAATCAGGACTAGGTCTTGAGCCTCCCATTCGGGGATTAAACGCATAGATTTTAATGTTGCCATTCCTTGTTATTAGTCTTTTCTAAGCTTATTACGTAAAATATCATCCTTAACTTTCAATGCTGGATAACCGCCATTCATTGCCTTCTCCCAAGATCCATAATTAGGATTAGGTAAGACAATGAAACGATAACCAAACTGGTTGCGGAACTGCTCCACAGCTCTTTTACGTACCTTAGGGTCTTTGCTGTCAAAGATATGGTCAAAGTCGCCTAAAGCGTCACCAATAAGCATCATTATCTTGTACTTTTCAAGGACTTTCTCACGACGAGCAGACTTGTCTGATGTCTTAGTGTTTAGCATTAGATGGCTGTCTATAACTTGAGGCATACCTAGACGACGAAGATTAGCAAGTGTACCTTTTCTATTACGCTCAATTCTATTAGAGATATAGAAGATTTGAACGCCTAACTTATCAGCTTCGTTGAAGAACTTCACAGCTCCAGCTAGGGCTTCGGCACTACCCTTGTCGCACCATTCGTCCCAAGACTCTTGCGTGTAGTCCTCACCTTTTAGTGCTTGCGAAACAGATACAGGCGTATTATCTACAATAGTTTCGTCAATGTCAGTTACGATCGCCCACTTCTCATTAGGGTTTTCCTTGACTTTAAGATGAAGGTAGTCAGTCGCACTATTATAAGCTTGCAGACATAAGGCGTCATATTCTGCAGAGTGCTGAATCCACGCCGAAGTGAAAAGCTTACCGCCTAAAGTAGGCGACATATTTTCTTTTTTTGCCTCTCTATTCTTATGAAGGTTAGCGTGCTTGACATTTAGATTAATTGTACAGCTAGCAAAAGATACGGACAATAGCAGTCCAGCTAGTGCTTGAGATATAGTCTTGTAATTCATATTTTCTTGATTTTGATGTTATGACTAATGATTTTGTTAAGAACCTTGGGTATGCTTGAGATAACAAGAGCGACACAATGGACTGTATTCTTGCATTTCGCCTAGTAGCACTTGACTATCTCCAGCGATCAAACGATGAGAATAATTAGCCAATCTACCACAATCCATACAGATAGCGTGGATCTTGTGAACTGAGTCAGCAATAGCACACAGCTCAGCCATAGGACCAAAAGGCTTGCGTTTGAAGTCCATATCAAGTCCTGCAATGATGATACGATGACCTCTGTCTGCCAAAGTCTGCACTACCTCAATGATACTCTTGTCAAAGAATTGAGCTTCGTCAATACCGATGACATCCCCCGCATCACAATATTTGAGCATATCACGTGGATCTTCCAATGGTTGAGACTGCAAGGCATTTCTATCGTGCGACACAACATTCGTTTCGTCGTAACGTGTGTCAATACTAGGCTTGAATAATTTAACTGGGAGGTTAGCAATCTTAGCTCGCTTCAAACGACGAAGTAATTCCTCCGTCTTACCGCTAAACATAGAACCACAAACAACTTCTATAGAACCTCTTAAAGAATGGCCCTCATTCTCAAACATTGAGTAGATCATTTCTCTTTTTCTTCTTAATAATTAATACATTTAATATTTACACTACGGCTGTTATCCTCTTGCAAGCTCATCTTAACGACAGCATAGCCATCAGGTAATAAGTCCGCCATTACTTCTGGCCACTCTATAAAGCAATATGCACCACTATCTAAGTAATTGTCTGCCCCCATATTATAAGCATCAGCTAAATTATTGAGACGATAGCAATCAAAGTGATAAATATCTTCGCCCTCTAGAGTAGTATATTCATTGACAATAGAGAACGTTGGACTATTGATGACGTCCACGACACCCATCGCCTCACAAATAGCCTTAATCAGTGTCGTCTTACCTGTCCCCATAGGAGCATTAAAGATACAAATCTTATAGTCTCTCAGCACCTCATCAACAATAGCTTTGGCAACCTTGGGCAAGTCTTCCAATCCTGCTATTCTGTAATTATACTGCTTCTCTTCTGTACTCATTTCTATTTTAAGCTAATGATGATATTACTTTATTTTCATCGTAATGATTGGCACAAGCATTTCCTCAAGGGATACGCCTCCGTGCTGAAAACTATTCTTATAATACTGAACGTAATGGTTGAAATTATTCGGATAAGCAAAGAAATCTTGCTCCATAGTGAAGATATATTTATCCGTAATGTTCTGCTTAGGTAGTCCTATTGCCTCAGGCGACGAGACTTCATAGACTTCTTTCTCATTATACGAGAGCGAACGCCCCATCTTATAGCGTAGATTTGTCGTGATATTCTTCTCACCCACAACCTTTACAGGTGTCTTCACCCTTATTGAGCCGTGGTCTGTCGTCAACACTATCCTATAACCCATCTCCGAAATCTCCTTAAATAGATTATATGTGATTGAATGCTTGAACCAACTCTTTGTCAAAGAACGATAAGCCGCCTCACTACCCGCCAGCTCTCTAATCATCCTGCTCTCGGTACGTGTATGCGAAAGCATATCTACGAAGTTAAGCACAATAACATTAAGGTCATAAGCACTTAGATTACGGATATTAGAGAGGAGTTTCTGACCAAAAGATGTTTCATAAACCTTGTTATACGAAACTTTGTAAGCCTTACGCCTACGCTCAAAGAACTTATTGAGCAAATCTTCCTCAAAGGCATTGCGAGAACGCTCATCCTCGTCTTCTACCCAATACTCTGGATACCTCGTTTTAATCTCTAACGGTGTCAGACCTGCAAAGATAGCATTACGAGCATACTGCGTGTCTGTTGGTAGAATTGTACTGTACAGATCTTCTTCTATCGTGAATAGCTCACTCAACATAGGCTTGATGCTAACCCATTGGTCGAAGCGGAAGTTATCTATCACTATGAAAAATACTTTCTCACCCTCATTAAGCAAAGGCAAGACTTTATTTTGCATCAAGTTATGGCTCATCAGAGGCTTATCCTCCTCATCAGCACTGAACCAGCCTTCATACTCTCGGCAAATGAAACGAGCGAACAAGTTATTAGCCTCTGTCTTCTGCATTTCTAATAGCTCCGAGATGTGAGGGTCTCCCTCCTCTAGCTCTATCTCCCAGTAAGCTAATCGCTGATAAATGCTTTTCCACTCCTCAAGACTAGAAATATCATTCATCGCCATTGAAATACGGCTGAACTCCTGACGATAGTTCGTCGTCTTGGTCTCTGTGATTAGACTATTTTTCTCTAGAACTTTTTTAAGACATAGTAATAGCTGGCTAGGATTGACTGGCTTAATAAGATAATCAGCAATCTTTTCGCCAATAGCCTGCTCCATTAAATTCTCCTCCTCGCTCTTTGTAACCATCACAATAGGGATAGAAGGGTTGAACTCTTTGATCCTTTGCAAGGTATCAAGTCCTGTCAAACCAGGCATATTCTCATCTAAGAAGAGCAAGTCGTACTGCTGAACCTTTACAGCCTCAATAGCCTCCAATCCACTCAAAACAGGGGTTACTTGATAACCCTTATTCTCCAGAAAGAGAATGTGAGGCTTGAGCAGATCAATCTCATCATCTGCCCAAAGAATGTTGTATTTCTTACTATTTGTCATTTTACTTCTTTTATTATTACACAAAGATACATAATTGAGAGCTAATAGTCTTGATTTTGGAGCTATTTCTTCTCATCAGCCCAGCAGAAATTAATATTACAAAAGTAAGAGCGGTGCAAGGAGACCTTGCACCGCTCTTACTTTTATTGTAATTAGTATTACTTAATACCTAGCTTCTTAGCAATCTTGCTTGGAAGAGCATCCTTGTGGATAAGAATGTTCATTGTTTTACCCTTAACAAAGTTGTAAGAGATGTACCAAACACCATTGTAAGCACCTGTTTCGCCCCAACTATTCTTGATCATAAAGAACTTACGTCCGTTTTGATTCTTAGCTAGACCGAAGATTGTCATACCGTGGTCGTCAGTTAGTTCGTAGTTGTCATAACCTTTTTGACGGAACTCTTGTGTTGGTTCGATTTCTGGCACGTCAGCACGGTGGATCAAACGGTTGATTTCAGCTTTCTTTTCGTAATAGTTAAGACCTAACCAACGAGCTTGGTCACTACCTTGAGTTTCGATAGCCTCAATATCAGGAAGAACAGCGATACCATCACGAGTGAAACCTTGTTCGCTAACGTCAGATCCCCAAGCGATAGAGTACCCCTTCAAGATAGCGTGCTCCATTACGTGCATAAACTCGTCAATTGGCAAGTTATAGCTTTCAGCCCAACGCCAGTTATCCTCAATAGCTAGAGGGAACTTGCTGTAAAATGGGTGGTGTGAGTAAGATGTTAGAGAAATGTAGTCATCTGGATTAAGACCCATTTCTTTAGCATAGCTCTTAGGCGTATATTTCTTACCATTCCAGATAAATGAAGTAGGAAGTTTACCTAGGTAAGCGTCAATGATACCTTCATAAGCAGGCCACCAAGCAGTAGAAAGTTTACCGTTAGGGTTCTTCACTAGAGCATCTAGGAAACCTTTAGATACTTTCTCCATTTCATTGTGAGCATTCTTAGTAGTACCATAGTTTAGACCAGGCATTACTGATTGAGGAACAGCTCCGTAGTGCTTCAACACGTACAATACATCGTAGAAAGAGCCACCTTGAGCGTAATTTAACTTACCGTGAAGGCGTACATACTTACGAGCCTTATCCTTATAAGAGTGGTTCACCACAAACATTTCAGATAGGTCATACTCAGGCTTACCCATACGAAGCAATTCTTGTTCGAAGTAACCCTGTCCTGAGTAACTCCAACAAGTACCAGAGTTAGCTTGGTTCTTAATACTCGTACGTCCTAGTTCCTTAACAATAGTGAACTGGTTCTTAGATTGATCTTGAGCATAAAGGCTAGAGCTCATTAGCAAAGCCGCTGCTAAAACTAAAATCTTCTTCATAAAAACGTTTAATTTAAATTATATACTTAATTTTACTATACATTAATAAAAGACCTTTCTCAAAAAGTCCCTCAAATATACAATATATTATTATACTAAACAAGTATTCCTAAAACCAACTATCAATTAATGCCTCAGAAATAGAAATAATAATTCTATTTCCCGAGGGTGTAATATTTGGATCAGTAGAGCTAAAGAGCTTAGATATGAAGGTATCTATCTTCTCTAATGTCAAGCCCTGAGCTAAACTAGGAGCAGTCTTCAAGGCAATCTCTAGTGCTAAACTATGATTAAGCTTCGTGACAACCTCACTATCCTCAAGGTCAGTGAGCAGTTCATAGACTAGAGCTTCTATCAGATCTCGCTCTGCTCCATCTAGGAGGTCGGGTGCTTCACGAATTAGAATTTTATCTTCCACTTCCTCAAAAATAAAGCCTACTCGCTCTAGCTCGGGACGTAGTCGAGCAAATGCATCTCGCTCATTATCGTAAAAGCTGAGGATCTCTGGAAATAGTTTTTGAGACTTAACAAGTTTGTCGGCATCAATCTCCCTTAGGTACTCATCATATAATATACGTTCATAGGCACGACGATAATCAATGATCAAGACTTCTGACTTTGATGACGTGAGAAGATACTGACTCTTAAAGAAGAAATATGTTTGCTCTCCTAAAGCCCCCTCCTTATTCAAGTTCAGCTGACGGATATGAAGCTTCTCTACCTGTTTCTTCTCCTCATTATGCTCAAATAGACTTAGCGTTTCTTCGACTTGCTCCACATCAAGCTTAGGTAGTTTGACGGGACGCTCTTGACTTAGATCCATTCTTCTACGCTTAGAGAAGAGTGGGCGTGTAACCATCGTATCATCTTTAGAGCTAGTCGTACCAAGATTCAGCGAGATAGGCGTAGAACTAGTCTTGATACGCCTATTCATAAAAAGTTTATTATGAAAACTTTCCCCTTCTTGGTACTCATCATCTTGCGTATCAACCTTAATACGCTCTACGCTCGGTGGGATATCTACCGCTCCTTGCTCAAAGTCTATGGATGGCGTCATAGCGTTTGCCCCCAGCGTACTACGAACGAGGTTACATAAAAGCTTAGAGATCATCTCTTCCTCAAAGAACTGTATCTCGGTTTTGTGCACACTGATATTAATGTCAATCGTCTCTGGTGGTACTTTTAGATAAATAAAGAACATTGGCTCTTTGCTATCATCGTTACCGATGTAAGGCAGATAAGTATTGACCAAAGCATTCTTCAAGCCTTGATGTTGGACATAACGATTGTTCACAAAGAAAAACTGCTTAGGCTTTTTCTTCCTTGCACTATCGGGCTTACCGATGAAGCCTTCTATTTCTAAGAACTTATAATGCGAGTGAATAGGCAGTAGGTCTGCCTTTGTTCTCTGAAAACTAAGAGCCAAGATACGCTCCTTAAGAGACGAAGCTAGAAGGTCTCTATAGACAGAGTTGTCATTATAGAGCGACATTGCCACCTTGGGGTGCACCAAAGCCACACGCTCGAACTCTTGCTTGACGCTATCAAAGTCAGCCTTCACCGACTTCTGGCTGAGAGCCTGACGCCTTACCTTGAAATTGAAGAATATATCTTTGACTATAAAAGTAGTTCCCTCTGGACAAACGCAAGGACTGACGGACTTAAACTCTCCACCGTGGATGACAACCTCCGTGCCTAGCTCTTCGCCCTTGGGTCTCGTCCTCATCTCTACAAAAGACACATCAGCAATAGCATTCAATGCCTCACCTCGGAAGCCTTTGGTGTGCAGACTATCCAAGTCCTCTATAGAGCTAATCTTAGAGGTGGCGTGCTTCTCAAATGCCATCCTAGCATCTGTTGGGCTCATACCTTTACCATTATCGGTAATCTGAATGAGGCTACGACCTCCCTCTACCACCTTAATTTGTATCCTCGTCGCTCCAGCATCAATAGCATTCTCTAATAACTCCTTAACTATATAAGATGGATTAGAGATAATCTCTCCTGCCGCAATACGATTGATGACCGTATCGGGTAATAATCTTATTATATCACTCATCTCAATAGGAAATACCAAATAGCAAATGCAACAAGGACTAATATCAGCACCAGCCTTACCGTCTTGCGACTTCTCTCAGAAGACGTAAGCCCCTCCTCTTGCTGGCGACGTAGTATCTTCGTGCCGTGATAGAACGAGCCACGAATACGTTCAGACATACCTAGGGTGTAGTCGTCTTCAGCTCCTGTGCGGAGCTCTTCATCGTGGAGTTCTCCTTCGATTTCTCCTGACTGGATAAGTTCTGCTTTGATGCCTTGTACTCTTCTATCGAGATTTTCTTTTCTCTCATCAAAGTAAATGGGCTTGTGTTCGAAGCGTCGAGCTTGCCTTTGTCTGAAAAAGGATTGCAATGCCATTGTGTATTTACGTATTTACTTATGTCATCAGGAATAATCTCTCGTTTATCCCTCAGCACATATTGATAGTTATAATCTTTGTCTTTATTCTCATCAAGCAGTTTCTTCAGAGCCTCAGCCCTCAACTGCCTTAATCTTTCTTGATCCTTCTCATAAGCATCATAAGCTATCATCGCAGCTTTAGCTCCGCTCATAGCTTTCAAAGCAAGAAGTTTGTTCGTCTTATCTTCGCTAAGGTCATACGCCTTACCTATCACATCCTTTGGTGTCTTAGGACGCTTGTCCACCTCCCATCTGAAGTTGTCTAATTTCGCTACTTGCTCGTCGTTGGTCTTTTTCATAGGATAGAACTTGCCATCTGGCTTCTCTATCCATTTCGTTTTCTTAACATAGCCACGACTATCCATCTCCACATCCATATCTCCACTCTTGAGCCTTACCATTCCTTTGAACTTACCTGTATTTTCATCTTTCATAAACGTAACTAGCTCCACAGGTTTCTTCACCTTGATAGCTCTTAGCACCGTATCTTGTACCCAAGCACGCATACGGCTACCACTAATCTGGTTATATTTATTCTCAAACTCAAGAACCTTCTCTACACACAAGCCATTGCTGATGACATCTACATAGTCTAACTTCTCCTCTTTGAATTGGAACGAAATCGTATCGCCTAGAAGTTGTCTCTGCTCTTGCCATATAATAGGATTGCTATACAAGACTAAGATAGAGTCTAGAGAAGTATAAGTTAGAGAGTCGCTTATAGCCTGCACATCTTGACGATATAGACGTACATTATGATAGGCACGCACCTCACGTCTCAAGCTATCGCTACCCATATTAGCTTTATTTAAGAGAATACTATCAGGCAGAGCAAAACTCAACAGCTCCAGCGTATCAGCTCCAAAAAACAGACTGTCTTTCTGACTATAATCAACGGCATAAGCTTTTGATGTCGCAAAGGCATAGTTACGTGTATTGTCAAAGAATCCATAGTCGCCATAGAGGTTGGTTTTCTGCAAAGTATCAATCAGCTCCATATCGCCAAAGGCTTCCCCTATATGACCATCGCCGTCAAAGTAGATAGAGTCGCCCACCAGCTTACGGCTACCCGAGTACAACTCCGAACGATCTAGCAGAATACCCACATCTTGATTGAGGTCATAGACCCCTCGTTGCGACAAGATCAAGCCCGAGTCAGCCTCAATACGTGAGTTACCTGAGAAGCGACCGATACGAGAGGCTGTATTGTAGAAGAAATGCTCTGTCGTCAGTCTCGTACTATCGTTATACAGCACGACGCTGTCTCTAAACTCTGCATCATTCGTTGAGGGTTGAAACTGACCATAGATAGAAGTCAGCGTATTCTGCTGCTCAATGACTGTTCCACCAGTGAAATAATAGGCAATATCAGTAACTCTATCATAGTCTAGGCTATCGGTAAAAACACTTGTGCTTGGTGTTTTCATCTTCACATTATAACGAAGACGAGCCAAACGTGTCATACCATTATATTGTAGGTAATCAGAATAAATCTCTACCGTATCGCCTTGGAGCATACGCACATTACCAAAAGCTTCGAAGCTCTGGTCTTTCTCCTTGAGGTAAGCCGTATCGCAATACATCGTTGCATTTCCGTGACGGAACTTCACATTACCCGTAAAGCAACGTGCGTCTTTGTCTCGTTCAGCATTATAGCTCAGTACATCAGCTTCATACTGGATAAAGACAGTCTTATTCTTAGTACTATTGGTCGTATCTGCTGGATGAATAAGGTAATCGGTATAATAAGTTTGAGAGAGCCCTGCCCTCGGCATAGCTCTCAAACTTATAACAACAGCAAAGAGTAGAACTACTACAATGCTTATTTTTTTTCTTACTAGGCTATCTCTGCCTCCCATTATTTATCTTCTTGCACCCAACCTGGATAACGGAATGCACAATCATCGTAATGTACACGTATCACGATAGGAGTCTCTTTTTGTTTGCGACGTATCCACTTGTCTATCTCTGCAGATTGCTTGACAGCCTTAGCCATCTCTTTGATCTTTCTATAGTCTGTATTCAGATTAGCGAAGTGCTCTGGGTGGATAGCCTTCAAGCGAATGATTGCCACGAGTTCATTACCATTACGCTCTTTAAGAATAAATGGCTTAGAGATCTCTCCCTCTTTGAGCTGGCTAGCTTTGAGTGCCACATCTTGAGGTAGATCTTCCAGTAAGAAGTAAGCCGAATTCATAAACTCGCTACCCTCTTTTCTATTAGATATCAGCCCGCCAGCATTACGAGTGTCCTCATCTTGAGAATATGCCTCTGCCGCTTGAGCAAATGTATATTTACCTTCGTTAATATAAGTTCTGATAGAGTCCAATCGCTTCGTTGCATCAACCAAAGAAGTCTCATCAACCGATGGACGTAAGAGGATGTGACGGAAGTTCACTAGGTCGCCACGCTTCTCTATCAGCTGAACGATATGGTAGCCGTCTTCGGTCTTGACGATCTGAGAGATATGCTTATCATCTTTGAGGTCAAAGACAACTTCTGCAAACTTAGGTTCTAATGACGTACGACCCACGAAGCCATAAGCTCCACCTTTAATTGCAGTACGCTTGTCCTCCGAATACAGGCGAGCAAGCGTGCGAAAGTCCTTCTCGCCACTCATTATCTGCTTAGAGAAGTCTCTTAATTTATCTTTTACTCTATCAACTTCCTTATAGTCAATCTTAGGCTCAATACTGATAATCTGCACTTCTAGCGTTTTAGGCATATAAGGCAAGCTATCTTGAGGTAGAGACTTGTAATAGTTACGTATTTCTGAGGGAGAGACCTGAACGTTGGCTGTAATCTTCCTCTGCATACTATTCACAATATTCATATTACGTATCTCACGACGCTCATCTTCTTTGATCTGAGACATCTTCTTATTGAAATACTCTTCTACCTTCTCTTTTGAGCCTAGGTTATAGATAACATTCTCTAGCCACGAAGAGAGCATACGATCCACACTTACCTCATCAGCTTGGATACTATCTATCTTGGCTTGGTTAAGGAATAACTTCTGCACAGCTATCTGTTCTGGGATAAAGCAGTCTGGATTACCCTCAAACTTACGGCCTTCACCGAGTAGTCTTAGTTTTTGATACTCAATATCCGAATATAGGATAGGTTCATCACCAACCATCCACACGACTTGGTCTGCTACATTTTTCTCTACTCCCTTTTCACTCTGAGCCATCAGCTGAGTGACAACTCCCATATTCAAGGCAATAAATATCAGTAAGCCTAAACTTTTTTGAATTATTTGTTTCTTCATTTTCTTTTATCCTAGAATAGACGCTCTGAGACCTATCGCCCCCAAGCGTCTATTGATATTAGTTAGCTAGCTCCGAGATGAACTTAATACGTATCAAACGAATTTCCTCCTCTGGATAGTCATTACCTAGCTCATCCATTGCTGCATCTATTGAGTCTGTCGTTGACTCTCTGAAATATTCATAAATATCCTCGATGTGGTCTTCATCCACAACCTCATCAATAAAGTAAGAGATATTGATACGAGTACCAGAATAGACGATAGACTCTACCTCACTCAGTAGGTCAAAGAAGTCAATCCCTAATGCCTCTGCCATATCATCAAGAGCGACCTTGCGGTCTATCTGCTGGATGATAGTAATCTTCAGCTTATTTTTCTGAGGTACTGAGCGGATACGCAAGTCCTCTGGACGCTCAATCTCGTTATCTTCTACATATTGCTTAATCAATGCTAAGAACTCCTTACCATAGCGTGTAGCCTTACCAGCTCCCACTCCAGGGATGTTCTGCAGTTCCTCCATAGTAATAGGATAGAACGCTGCCATTGCCTCTAGTGATGAGTCTTGGAAGATAACGTAAGGTGGCACATTGTGCTTAGTCCCTAGTTTCTTACGCAAGGCTTTCATCATCTTGAAGATAGTATCATCTGTCACACCACCTCCGCTAGGCGAACTAGCTTCCTTGACAACATCTGCATCTTCTTCGTCATCTGGCATTACTATCTCAAATGATGTAGGTTTCTTAGGATATTTCTTCCCCTTAGCTGATAGCTTGAGGATACCCATATCATCAACTTGCTTAGAGAAATAACCATCAATGATTGCCTGACGAATGACATTAGTCCATACTTCTTCGTCATACTCTTCGCCAAGACCAAAACATTCTAATTCGTTATGACCATAATTCTTGATAGCCGAACTCTCTTTACCACATAACACCTTGACAACGTGATCGCTGTCAAACTTAGACTTTAAGGTTTCTACAACCTCTATTAGATCCAATAATAGTTTTTTTGCTTCCACTTTCTTCTTTGGGGACAAACAATTATCACAACATTTACAATTCTCTTTCTCGTACTCTTCTCCGAAGTAGTTCAGTAAGAACTTTCGGCGACAAATATTACTCTGAGCGTAATCACTCGTTTCTCGTATCAGCTGACGAGCTACCTCTTGCTCAGACAAAGTCTTTGTCTTCAGGAGCGTCTCCATCTTACGAATATCCTTCGGCGTATAATAGGCGATACATACACCTTCGCCACCATCACGACCCGCTCTACCCGTTTCTTGATAATAAGCCTCTAAGCTCTTGGGCATATCATAATGTATCACATAGCGAACATCAGGCTTATCAATACCCATACCAAAAGCTATCGTAGCTACAATGACATCTATCTCTTCGCTGAGGAAGGCATCTTGGTGAGCGACACGATCCTGTGGTTCTAGCCCAGCGTGATAGGGCTTAGCCTTAATACCATTAACCTGTAGCACTTCTGCAAAAGTAGTAACTTTATTACGACTCATACAATAGACAATACCACTTTTACCCTTATTTTCTAGAATAAATTTGATAATATCTCGATCAATATCCTTATCCTTTGGACGGATTTGATAGAGCAAGTTCTCCCTATTAAACGAACTAGAGAAAACTTTAGCGTCTTGGATATGTAGATTAGTCAAAATATCTTTCGCCACGGTAGGTGTCGCTGTAGCTGTCAGTGCTATCACGGGTCTATCTTTACAGATAACATCGATATTCTGACGTATCAACCCATACTCTTGACGGAAGTCGTGTCCCCACTCAGAGATACAATGAGCTTCATCCACAGCATAGAAAGATATATTAACATCTTTTAGGAACTCGGCTATATTCTTCGTCTTGAGCGACTCTGGAGCGATATAGAGCATCTTTGTCTTGCCCTGTAAGACATCTTTCTTGATCTCTTCCATCTGTCCCTTGCTGAGCGAAGAGATGATAAAGTGAGCGATACTATCCTCTCCGTGAATACCTCTGATAGCATCAACCTGATTTTTCATCAAAGCAATCAATGGCGAGATAATGATAGCCGTTCCCTCTAGCAACAAGGCTGGCAATTGATAGCACAAGCTCTTGCCTCCACCTGTCGGCATCAAGACAAAAGTATCATTTCCCTCAAGCAGACTTCTGACAATCTCCTCTTGCCCTTCTTTGAAAAGGTCAAATCCAAAATATTCTCTCAAGGCTGACTTCAGTCGCTCACTACTCCATTCCATAATACAAGACTTTTACGTACTTCTTCTAATTAAATTTTGCTTCTCTCAAACTTCTCTTGAGCATAAGCTTTGTCAATGACGAACTTACTACCCTCTTCTGGCAGTTCGTACATAGCATCAACCATTATCTTCTCTACTATAGAACGCAAGCCTCTAGCTCCCAACTTCTGCTCTATCGTACAAGCAACGATATATTCTAGGGCATCATCGCTGAACTCTAGCTCTACCTTATCTAGAGAGAACATCTTCTGATACTGCTTGACTACGGCATTCTTTGGCTCTGTCAAGATCATTCTCAGTGTCTCGGCTGTCAATGGTTCTAGATGAGTGATAATCGGCATACGACCAATAATCTCTGGTATCAGCCCGAAGCTCTTAATATCTCTAGCGTCAGCATAACGAAGCAAATTCTCCTCCTTATCCAAGCGGACATTGTCCTTTGCCGTATCAAAACCAATGACGTGAGTATTCAGTCTTTGAGCAATCTTACGCTCTATGCCGTCAAAAGCTCCCGCACAGACGAATAAGATTTGCTGTGTATTGACTGGTATCATTTTCTGATCTGGGTGCTTACGCCCCCCTTGTGGTGGGACATTAACGATACTCCCCTCAAGAAGTTTAAGCAGTCCTTGCTGTACGCCCTCGCCACCGACATCTCGTGTAATAGAAGGATTATCGCCCTTGCGAGCTATCTTATCTATTTCGTCAATGAAGACAATACCTCGTTCAGCTTTCTCTACATTATAGTCCGAAGCCTGCAACAAGCGTGTAAGGATACTCTCAATATCTTCCCCTACATAACCCGCCTGTGTCAAAACTGTTGCATCAACGATAGCAAATGGCACTTTCAATAGCTTAGCAATAGTCTTAGCGAGTAAAGTTTTACCAGTACCCGTTGGACCTAACATCAAGATATTACTCTTTTCTATCTCTACATCGTCCGTATTCGCTTTCGTGATTATTCGCTTGTAATGATTATAAACGGCAACAGACAGATAACGCTTCGCCTCCTCTTGTCCTACAACATAAAGGTCTAGGTAACGCTTTATATCTACTGGACGTGGCAGTTCCTCCAACTTAAGCTCATCACCTTTTTTCTTAGCACGTACCTTAGCTCCCGAACGTTGCAAGTTCTCACTCTCAAGGTATTCATCAAAGACAGTATGCACCGCTTCCATACAAAAGAAGCAAATATGCGTTCCTGCTATCTCACCAGGCAATAAATAGCCCGAAGCCTCTGGACTACGTCCACATAGGCTACACCCCTTCTTTCTTGACATTTTTATTTTCTCTTGTTAATACCTTATCAATCATACCATACTCAAGAGCTTCCTGAGCTGTCATCCAATAGTCTCTATCGCTATCACGTTCAATATCTTCTATATTGCGATGAGCGTGCGAAGCTATCAAGCCGTAAAGTTCCTTTTTCACCTTGAGTATCTCACGAGCCGCAATCTCTATATCACTAGCTTGCCCCTGAGCCCCTCCTAATGGCTGATGTATCATCACCCTAGAATGAGGTAGAGCCATACGTTTGCCTTCTGTCCCAGCGACGAGTAGTACCGAAGCCATAGAAGCGGCAATACCTGTACACACGGTACTAATATCACAATTGACATACTGCATAATATCATAAATACCATAGCCTGCATAGACAGAACCTCCAGGACTATTAATAAAGATAGATATATCTCTATTAGGATCTACACTCTCTAGGAATAGTAGCTGTGCTTGTACAATATTAGCTGTATGGTCATCAATACCTGTGCCTAGGAAAATAATCCTATCCATCATCAAACGAGAGAAAACATCCATTTGAGCGACATTAAGCTGACGCTCTTCAACGATTGTAGGAGAGATATAACTATTTTGCAACTTAGTATAGGCATCAAGTGTTGAGCTACTCAATCCTCTATGCTTGATTGCATACTTTTCAAATTCATTCATAATATATTATCTTTTTGTTCTAACCCTATATAAGCAAAGATAGTAATAATTTATTTTAATATCTCCCCCCTTTCCTCAAAAAAACTATGAGATTTCCACTAAAATTTAAGCAAAATAAAACTCTCCCATCTATCAAGCTCTAGTTTTATGGAGAGCGTTCTTGTACACAAACTGTCACTTAATGTACCTAATTTCTTGCACTGATGTGAAATTATCCGCAATTCACAGCTCTACAAAATCCAATTCAACAAAGAAACAACACTCTTTTCAGCACTACTTTTCAACATTGAGCTGTCTTTTCAAAAGTTTGTCCTACAATAAAAAAAGTTTGAGCTTGCATTTTTTCACTTCTCAGCTCAATTTGGGACAGCTAACAGCAAGTTATAAGCAAAAAGTAGGGGTAATTTATCATTTCTTCAGCTTAAATCTATAAAAAGCAAAATAGCTTCAGAGGATCACACAACCCTCCGAAGCGATTATCTTTACAGCAAATATAAAACATCTTTATGAAATATGCAAACAATACTTAATGGAAAGAATTCCTCTTATCTAGTAAAAAGTAAATAAGTTTCAGAAGAGAAATTATGCTGTTTTAGCTTAAAAACACTATTTTTGTTAAAATTAATTATTATAATAAGTATATTATGTCTAGTAATCAAGTAAGAGTTCGCTTCGCTCCAAGTCCAACAGGAGCTTTGCACATCGGCGGTGTACGTACTGCCCTATATAATTATCTATTTGCTCAAGCAAATGGAGGTAAGCTAATCCTTAGAATAGAAGACACAGACAGCCAACGCTTCGTAGAGGGGGCTGAACAATATATTATAGAATCCCTAGAGTGGCTAGGCATCAAGTTTGACGAGGGCGTCTCTTATGGTGGGGACTTCGGACCATATCGTCAGAGCGAACGTAGAGACATTTATAGAAAATATGTTAATCAACTTCTTGAGGCAGGCAAAGCTTACTATGCTTTTGACACGCCTGAAGAATTGGAGAGCAAACGCAAAGAAATCAACAACTTCCAGTATGACGCCTCTACACGTGGCTCTATGCGTAATTCCCTTAGCCTGGGAATGGAAGAAGCTCAGCGACTAATTGCTCAAGGCGAAAAGTATGTCGTGCGTTTCCTCATTGAGCCGAACCAAGAAGTGCAAGTTAATGACCTAGTGCGTGGTGTAGTAAGCTTTAATTCGTCTGTCCTTGATGACAAAGTACTCTACAAGAGTGCTGACGACCTACCTACTTACCACCTAGCCAACATCGTAGATGATCACTTGATGGAGATTTCTCACGTCATACGTGGTGAGGAGTGGTTGCCTTCTGCTCCATTACATAGATTACTCTACCAAGCTTTTGGCTGGGAAGAGACAATGCCACAGTTCGCTCACCTACCATTATTATTAAAGCCTGACGGCAATGGTAAGCTCTCTAAACGTGATGGCGACAGACTAGGCTTCCCTGTCTTCCCTCTTGAGTGGCAAGACCCTAAGACAAACGAAGTCTCTTCGGGCTATCGTGAGAGCGGTTACTTACCTCAAGCTCTAGTTAATTTTGTAGCTCTTCTAGGCTGGAACCCCGGTGGCGATGAGAGTGAAATGCTATCAATGGAAGAATTGACTCAGCACTTCAACCTAGAGAAATGTAGCAAGGCTGGAGCTAAATTTGACTACAACAAGGGTAAATGGTTCAACCAACAATATATTCAATCAGTAGCAGTAGAAACGTTGCTACCACTAGTCAAGGTGGACTTTGCCAAGAAAGGTATCACAGCAGAAGATGATAAGCTAGTCAAAGTTATCAACCTAGTGAAAGAACGCTGTCAGTTGATTGGCGACTTCTACGAGCAGGCTAGTTTCTTCTTTATTGCTCCAGAGAGCTACGACGAGAAGACTATTAAGAAGCGTTGGAAGGAGCAAAGCCCAGAGCAAATGCAAGAGCTAATCACAATCCTTGAAGGACTAGGTGAAGAGCTAGAGAGCCATAGCACTGAGGAAGCTGTCAAAGCTTGGATAGAAGCTAAAGAATATGGTATGGGAGCGGTGATGAACTGCTTTAGACTATCTGTCGTGGGAGCTCCTAAAGGTCCACATATGTTTGACATTACAGAATTGCTAGGCAAAACAGAGACTATTGCACGCCTACAAAAAGCTATTGCCACAATTAAATAAGACTAGCGAGAGCCAATTCTATGCTTAAATTCATTTATAATATAGTATCTCTTCTCGGCGATTACCTCTTCCGCTTGCTTGCCTATAAGCACAGCAAAGTCAAAGCTATGGTTGAGGGACGAAAGGAGACACCATATATATTAGAGCAAAAGATAGACACGTCTCGCAAGGTACTCTATATGCACGTTTCTTCTTTGGGAGAGTTTGAGCAAGGTCGTCCTTTCCTAGAGAAGTTCCGTGAGCTTTACCCCGAGTGGCAGATCGTCCTTAGCTTCTATAGTCCTTCTGGTTACACAATCAGAAAAAACTATTCAGGAGCGGATGCCGTGGTGTACCTACCAGCCGACACAGAGGCGAAGATGACAGAGTTCCTTAATCTTTGCCGTCCAGATATTGCCATCTTTGTTAAGTACGACTTATGGCCAATGTTACTGCATCTCTTGAAAAAGAGAAAAACACCATGCTATCTTATCTCAGCACTCTTCAGAGAAAATCAATTTTTCTTCAAGCCCTATGGCAAGCCTTACCTCAATCTACTCAGATACTTTGAGAAAATCTATGTGCAAAATGAGGCTTCGCACGAGCTACTTGCTCAATACAATATTGATAGTGAGGTAACGGGCGACACACGCTTTGACAGAGTGTGGGAGATTGCCCAGACGCCTAAGCAAGTGGAGGAAGCAAAAGCTCTCAGAAAGGCTACGGAAGACCTTATCCTTGTAGTGGGTAGCTCGTGGCAAGGAGATGAGGAATTACTTATTCCTTATTTCAACAGCCATAGTAAGATCAAGATGATTATTGCTCCTCACGACATTAGCCCTAAGCACGTACAAGCTATTTGTGATAAGTTAGAGCGTCCTTACATCCGCTTCTCAGAGCGAGCGACACAAGACACAAGCAAGCCTTACGACTGCCTTGTCATGGATGAGATAGGTTATCTCTCTAGCCTTTATCAGTATGGCGACATCGCTTATATTGGCGGAGGCTTCGGCTCAGGCATACACAATACCCTTGAGCCTGCAGTCTATGGTCTGCCAGTCCTATTCGGACCAAACAAGGTGGAGAAGTTTATGGAGGCGATGGCTATGCTAGAGCGTGGCGGAGCATTCCGTGTAACGGATAAAAGCTCGCTCAATAGCCGACTAGACGAACTTATCAACAGCTGTGCACAACGTCATCTAGCAGGCAAACAAGCCAAAGACTACATCCAGTCTCAGATTGGCGTAACAACAAAAATTATTAATCAGATCAAAGTATAAGTGAGCAAGAATAATCAGTTGAATAAAGCATCGGACGAGCTAATCATCCTTGGTATTGAGAGTTCGTGTGATGACACTTCTGCTTCTGTCATCAAAGGCAAGAAACTATTATCTAATGTGATTGCCTCACAGAAGGTACACAAAGCTTATGGCGGTGTAGTGCCTGAGCTAGCCTCTAGAGCTCACGAGCAGAATATCGTGCCAGTCATCAGTGAAGCTGTTCATCAAGCAGGGCTTAGCTTTGCTGACCTTGACGCTATTGCTTTCACAAGAGGACCTGGACTGCTTGGCTCTCTACTAGTAGGAATCAACTATGCCAAAGGCTTGTCAATCTCCTTAGGTATCCCTTTGGTAGAAGTCAATCACCTTAACGCACACGTCTTGGCTAATTTCATAGAAGATGAGGACGAGAGTCATCGTTCACCAGAGTTTCCATTCCTCTGCTTGCTTGTCTCAGGCGGTAATTCGCAAATTATCCTCGTACATTCAGATCAGAATATGGAGATTATTGGTCAGACTATTGATGACGCAGCTGGCGAAGCTTTTGATAAATGTGCCAAAGTAATGGGACTAGGCTACCCAGGAGGTCCTGTAGTAAACAAGTTAGCTAATGTAGGGAATGCCGAAGCATTCAACTTCTCAAAGCCCAACATTGCAGGCTATGACTACAGCTTCAGTGGGCTGAAGACATCATTTCTCTACACGCTTAGGGACGAACTCAAAGAAAACCCTAACTTCATTGAGGAGCGAAAGGAAGATCTCTGTGCTTCGTTGCAGAAAACGGTCATTGACATCTTGATGAAGAAACTGCTCAAAGCAAGTAAAGATTTAGGTATCAAACGTATTGCTTTGGCTGGAGGTGTCTCGGCAAACACTGGTCTGAGAGATGCCTTTGCTGACTATAAGAGACGTTACGGCTGGGACATTTATATCCCTAAGTTCGCCTACACAACAGACAACGCTGCAATGGTGGCGGTAACGGGTTATTTCAATCTTTTGGCAGGACGCTTTACCCCACTTGATGCACTGCCGTTCTCCAAAGTAAGTATGAAGTAATAATTCTATCCTAGTAACGTTAGTAGAATGAAGTACATATCGCAGATGAAACGTATTCTTTTAGGTCTTTTACTCCTCATCGCATTACCATTTATAGGTAATGCTCAAAATCTAATCAGCACATTAGGTTTTGATTACGAGTATAGTAGAACGGGTGTGTGGGCATATGGCTTGCCAATTGTCAAGCGAGTACATCCCTATTCTCTAGCTGAAAAGTTAGGACTTCGTACAGCAGACATCATTGAGCAGATAGACGAATATCCTACTTATGAATTGAGCCACGAAGAGTTTGACAAGCTCATCCGCTCTAGCCAGAAGGAGCATATTCTCAAAGTCTCTAACTTTGCCTATAAGCATCGTACAATTTGCTTTAAGGTAGAGGAGAAATTCGACACTAGCCTTAGTGAGAGCGAACTAGCACAACTCTTCTCAGCTTATAGCCCTGTGGACGTCCATCGTCTCTTGTGTCCTATTAACATTAAGGTTAAGCATTACAATAGTCCACTGAATAAATACGAGAGCTTCGCTATCATCGGAGAGAATGAGCAAAGTAGCCAAGTGGATAAAGCTATCAACGATGAAATCAGAGCTATACTCAAGCGATTAGGACTGATAGAGAAGCGACGCTCTCAAGCCGAATTGCTCGTCTCGTCCTATTATGAACTAAATATCCTTGATGATAATAAAGTATCTAACAAAGGCGAGCTGGCTTACAACTTCAAGAGCCAGACAATTGAACCCAGTGGCTTTACCTTCAACCCTGATGTAGCAGCTTATCAGTTCAAGTTTGGTATAGATGTACAACGTGGCTATAACCGCAGTCTCGTCTTTAATGCAGAAGTGGAGCAACTGCTCCGAGAGAATCAAGCTATTAATAAGCTAGCCGAGTGCTTCCTAGAGCCAATCTTTTCGCTATTTCCATTCCATAATAAGGTAGGAAATGAATTAGATATAAAACATTTGAAGTACCTTTACACTGGGATAAGCGTAGATAGTGAAGATATTACAAGGATTACAGCTGTCGCAGAAGATAGTCCTGCTTATCATTCGGGACTTGTACCTAATGATAGGATTATTGCGGTGAATGGTAGGAAGATTAGTCCTTGCAGTCTATCACAAGCGATGGAGCAGATGGACTTCTATCAAGCCAAACTGGGAGAAGCATGGGAGAATGGCAAATATGCGTGGTGGAATATCCAATATGCTCCTGAAGAAATGCAAGTAGCGAGCCGTGATATGCTCAACAATCCTAATTGGGAGAGTGCTTTCTCATATCTTTTTGCTTTTCGTCCCTATATAGCACCCAAAAGTGAGGTAGTGATATTCAAAGTGATGAGAAAAGGAGTTGCTTATCAAGTCCCTATCCAAGCAGAATTGAGAGATGAGACACGTTTTGACTTCTCAACAAAAGATTAATTAAAAGAAAAGAACATATTATAATGAACGAAATTACCGAAAACAAGACTTTTAATCTAGGGAAAATTAACCACCTTAGAGTGCTTCGCCTCGTATCTATTGGGGCTTACCTTGAATGGGACAACGAAGAAGGCATATTACTGCCTAATCGTTATCTACCAGAAAATATCAAAGTAGATGACAGTGTAGATGTTTTTGTCTATCACGACAACGAAGGCAGGCTCATCTCTACCACGCTTGAGCCTTATGCTCTCGTCGATGAAGTTGCTTACCTTGAGTGTGTGGACAAGAATAAGTTCGGAGCGTTCTTTGAATGGGGTATTCATAAGGACTTATTCGTTCCATTTGCAGAAACTAGTGAAGACTTTGTCGTAGGTAAGTCTTATCCTCTATACTTATATATAGACACTGTCAGCGGTCGTATCGTCGCATCTAACAAGCTTAATAAACATATAGGCAATCTACTGCCTGACTATCCTGCTGGTACTATCGTGGAGGCGAAAATCGTTTCACTCAATGAAGTTGGCTATCGTGCCGTAGTAGATGACAAATATTGGGGTATTATCTACGAAAATGAGTGTAGCAAGGACTTATATCGTGGAGACCTAGTCAATGCCTACGTCGTAAGACTACGAGATGATGGACGTATCGACCTATCGCTTAAGCCTATCGGCTACCAACATAAGATAGACAGCTCACAAGATAAACTTATGGAACTACTACGTCGCAATGGAGGGCAACTAAGTATTGGAGACAAGAGTACACCTCAGGAAATTATGGCTCTAACGGGCTTGAGTAAGAAGACGTTCAAAATGCTTTGTGGTACGTTGTACAAAGAAAAACTTATCAAACTAAGTCCCTATAGCATACAACTAAATAAATAAAGCCTCCAGATAGCCGAGATCGTCAATGCAACAACATAAGCACCTTAGACAAAAAAAGCTACTCACTGCCTTAGCTCTAGTAATAGGGCTGAGTGCTTGTATGATGCCTTTTCACAAAGCAAAGACCAAAGCTCTCTCAGCGACAGATAGTCTGCTCGTCGCAACACAATCCAAAGACACTCTTACTACAGAGAAGGACAGTCTGCCAAGCAAAGACACTACAGCTCTTAGACAAGCGAACTTAGATAGCACAGCTCAACAGCTAGATAGTATCACCAGCGACACGACTCTCAGAAAAGATAGCCTAATAAACGATAGTACTCAAGCTATCAAGCCTCAATTAGATAGTCTTCAGTTACGAACTATAGCTGATAGTCTGCGTTTAGACTCCATAAAGAAAGATAGTATCAGGAATGCCGAACTGATTGAAGACAGCTTTGATGACATCATCTCCTTCACTGCCGAAGACTCTATCGTGATGATCGGTAGTAAGATGGTGTATCTATTCGGTAAAGGAAACATAGACTTTAAGGATAAAGGCATAGAGTCTAACTTTATGAGGATGAATGTAGATAGTAATCTCATCTATGCCCACTACATTCTAGATAGTTTGGGAAGACCTACAGCTCACCCCAAGTTCCGTGATGGTAACGAGACCTACGAAGCCAAGACAATGAACTATAACTTCAACACCTCTAAAGGCTTTATTACGGGTGTTATTACGCAACAAGGCGAAGGCTTCGTCACAGCTGAGAAGACAAAAAAAGTTAGTGACGACTGTATGTATATGCAAGGAGGTCGCTACACAACGTGTCAAGACCATGAACATCCACACTTCTACCTCAAGCTGACGAAAGCTAAAGTTCGTTCTGGTAAAAACATCGTAGCAGGTCCTAGTTATCTAGTGATGGGTGACGTACCTCTTCCTATCGGTTTACCTTTTGGCTTCTTCCCTTTCACAAGTACTTACTCATCTGGGATTATTATGCCCAAATATGGTGAAGAAACAAGCCGTGGATTCTACCTAAGAGATGGTGGTTATTACTTCGCAATCAACGATTACATTGACCTTTCTATCACAGGAGACTGGTACAGTCTTGGTTCGTGGGGCGTAAGAACTCATAGTAATTACCGAAAACGTTACCGCTTTAATGGCTCGTTTGACCTCAGTTATATCGTAACGAAGACGGGAGACAAGGACATTCTCGGAGACTTTAGCTCTAGCACAGACTTTAGAATCAATTGGAATCATAGTCAAGACAGCAAAGCTAACCCCAACCAGTCATTCTCTGCGAGCGTAAACTTCTCAACAAGCAAGTATAACCACAATTCACTCAACACACTCTATAACCCTAACCTCTCAGGGCAGAACAGTAAAAGCTCTAGCATCAACTATTCTCGTAACTTCGCTGGCACACCGTGGAGACTTTCTGCCTCGGCTAACGTTTCACAGACTTCAAGTAACCAAAGCATTTCCCTCAGCTTACCTAATATTTCGGTAAGTATGAGCCGTATCTTCCCATTCAAACGTAAGAATCGTGTCGGTAAAGAGAAATGGTATGAGAAAATCAGTATGAGTTACTCGGGACAGTTCCGTAATAGTATCAATACTCAGGAGGACTTACTGCTCAAGAGCAACTTTTTCAAAGACTGGAAGAACGGGATTAGCCACAGCATTCCTATCTCTGCATCATATAAGCTTTTTGACTATATTGACTTGACCTTCAGTGCCAGCTATAATGAGCGTTGGTATTCTTTCAAGACAGTTAAAGAATACAACCCAGACACTGAGAAGGTAGAAGACAAAAAGGAGTATGGCTTCAACCGAACTTATGACTTTAGCACCTCAATGAGTATGAGTACCACACTTTATGGCTTCTTCAAGCCGTGGTCTATCTTCGGGGACAAGGTCAATATGATACGTCATCGTATGAATCCACGTATCAGTCTTAGCTATCGTCCTGACTTTGGTGATGAACGTTGGGGTACTTACCGCAATCTAGTCTATACGAATAACCTTGGGCAAGAGATTAGGGAGCATTACAATCTCTACAGAGATGGTATCTTTGGCTCTGCCTCTCGTGGCGAAAGTGCTTCTATCAGCTTCGGTGTGGACAACAACGTAGAGGCTAAAATCAAAAGTAAACAAGACAGCGTAGATACTTTCAAAAAGATCAGTTTGATTGACAACTTCTCACTCTCTTCTAGCTACAATTTTGCTGCCGACTCTTTCCGTCTAGGGGACATCTCTACACGTATCAGCCTCAAGCTCACGGAGAGCTTCTCGCTTAGCCTTGGTGGTAGCTTTGACCCTTATGTGTACACCCACACAACTAGCGAGAATGGCACTAAGTCTTACCGCCGTATAGACAAACTTAAACTTTTCCACGGAGGAGGTCTTGGAGGTCTTCGTTCTACTGGAACATCTTTTAGCTACTCTTTTAATAATCAGACGATAGAAAAGATTAAACAGTTCTTCTCTGGCAGTAGTGAGAAGAAGAAAGACGAGAATTCAGAAGCTCAAAATATGGACGAAGCTCCTACCCAAGATGTCAATAGCAAGCACACATCCGATACTTCTCTTGGAGATATGGCTGAGCAATCAACAGGTGGTGGTATGTATGGGCAATATGACGACACCGTTTACGACAGTGATGGCTACGAAAAACGTAGCATTCCGTGGAATATCTCCTTCAACTATGGTGTGAACTTTGGACGAAAAGACTTCAACTATGACATTGATGACTTTAACTATGGTCTAACGCATAGCTTAATGTTCTCAGGTTCTATCCAACCAACGAAGAATTGGTCATTCAACTTCAGTTCTAGCTATGACTTTAAGCTCAATAAAGTAACAAATATGACGCTTGGTATCAGCCGTGACCTACACTGCTGGAAGCTCACTGCTAGTGCTATTCCGCTAGGACCATATAAGAGTTATAGCTTGACGATTGGTGTTAAGAGCTCTCTGCTACAAGACCTCAAGTACGACAAGCATAGCTATCCATCTAACGACCGTTGGTACTAATCACAACTTAATTTGTACACCCAATATGAATAAATCCAAATTAATACTTTGGCTTCTTGCTCTATGCCTATTCGCTTGTAAGCCAACAACAGCTCAAGACGACATCATCAACGTAGATGATCAGCTAGAGACAAAGCACGAAGAGCCTAAAAAGGAAGAGGAACAAACTGAGGAAAAGAAAAATAAAGAAAAGTCTGAGCCTAAACCTCAAAATAAAGAAGAAGAAACAACTGACGAAACAGAAGGAAAAAAGCCTGATACTAAGGTAGAAGACAATACTGACAAGCCAAACGAAAAGCAAAGCCTTACCTTAGCTGAGCCAGCCAAGCGTTCGCCTATATTTTTGCTAGAGTTCACTGGACAGAAATGTCTCTATTGCCCAAGTCTTTCTCGTCTATTAAAGAAGAAACAAGAACGCTATGGTAAACAGAAATACCTATATGTAGCCCTACATTCCGAAGAAAGATTCTCTATTTTACCAGCAAATCTCATCTCTCTCTACAGCGAAGAAGCAAATCGTTATGGCAAAGATGTCAAGAAGCCCAAAGGACTACCCTATCTACACTATAATAGTTTAAGAGAGAAGCCTTCTGATCTTCCTTTTACAGAAATGCTCCTAGAACCAGACCTACTAGATTGTCAAGCTAATGCTCATTTACTTCCAAACAAGAAAATAAATCTTGAATTAAAAACTATTCTTCGCCGTGATAGACAAGAATTTATTAAAGGCAAAGCTGTTGATATACTTATTTGGATAATGGAAAATGATATTATAGCCTACCAGCAAGATTCGGAAAGTAAAGCCTATCATACTTATCCCAAGCATCAGCATATCTTCCGTTCTAGTTTGAATACTCATTGGGGAGAAGCCTATCAGATTGGTCAGCCTTACAACCGAACTTTTGACCTGCCTACGAATATTCTCAAGGCTAAGAACTGTGAAATCGTAGTTATCTTCCTAGATCATCAGAGTAAAATGGTACTTGATGCAGGTTGTTTCGAACTTAAATAAGCCTCAAAGTTAAAAAGTTTCTCAAAATTTTATAAATTTTCCAAGAAAAAAATCAAAACACAAAACAACACAATATCAACAAGTTAAGAAAACCCTTAGCTGATTTCAGAAAAATATTTATAAAATTTTTGAGAAATTTATAAAGCTATACAAAACAATTTAAGTATCTCATCCGTTATAATAGTGTAAATCACAAAGAGAGTAAAATTAATAACGGTTATTATTTGGAACATCGCTTCCAATGTAGAGAGTTAATCAAACTCAAAGCAAATGTTAATCGTTGAGTATTTACAGAAAATAGACTGAGTAGTTAGGTCAAGCGAACTTATATATTAGATAAGTTACGTAATAACTTCAGAGGTCAAGAACGTAGTTTTTTCGTTTAATCGATAGATTACACATTTTTTCATAGTTAGTTATTTATTAGTTATTTGGTTGTTCGGGGCATTTCTAGTTTACTAGATTTGCCCTGAACTTCTTTTTACACCTATCTATTTCTACAAAATGAAACCTTCCCAGCTCATCACACTGCCGATAAGCTAGGAAGGTTTTATTTATTTAGTACTTTTTATCGCAAAATCAAGATAATAAACTCAGTACTTTATCTAATGATTTAAGTTTGAGCTGTCGTTTCAAAAGTTTGAGCTGAGTTTGTCAATAGTTTGTCCTCGCAATTTTTAGAAACTCAGCTCAATTTTTCTGACTTTTCAGCTCAATTTATTATCCTTTTAAGAAAGACAAAAAAATTAATTAAGTAGCAATAAACTTTGCGACTTATCATAGACCTCACTATCCACATCAAGGAAGTCTAAGACAGTGTGGAAGACGTTGTGCTGACTTGCTTCTGCCTTATCTTGCCAGCTAGCTTCTCCCTCTGACGACCACACAATGAATGGTATTTCATATTGCTCACGTGGAGCAATAGAGATAGGCGAGCCGTGCATATACAGAGCCTTCTCGCCCAAAGACTCTCCGTGGTCTGAGACAAATAGCATTGCTGTTTTGTAGTCTGCTAACTCTTTTAATTCGTCAATGAGCTTAGATAAGAAATAATCTGTGTAAAGGATTGTATTATCATAGGCGTTGATTAGCTCCTCTTGCTTAGACTTGCTCACCTCCACCGTCTGACACACTGGCGTAAAACGTTCAAATGCTTGAGGGTACTTCTTATAATACGTTGGTCCGTGGCTCGTGCTGGTATGTAGCACAATCAGAATTTTATTCTTTTGGCTTGCCAAAATATCTTTCTTTAGCCCTCTAAGAAGCATTTCATCATAATTATCTTCCAAGCCCTCCTTGTCTTCAATTGCTCTTAGCTCTGTAGGACCATAATAGTGTTGAACAGCTAAGCGAGGTTGCCCTGTATTGGTCGTACGCCAAAAGACATCTACATCATATTTGGCTAGATAATTAGGTAATGGCTCGTACAAGTCGGAAGTATGCTTATGATCTAAGATACATTTGACCCCTGCAGTCGTATAAGTAGCACAAGAATTAGCCTTGTAAGCTTTCACATTACGTTTTTTTAGTTCAGGATTGGTTTCTTTCTCATAACCATAAAGTGAAAAATTCATCTGACGAGCTGACTCCCCAATGACTAATACCACGACAGCCTTGTCCTCATTCTGCAGACTTGCTGGTGGCAATGGCTCTTGTGGGCGGTTATTCTGATAGCGTATCCAGTGGTAACGCCACGTATTAACCGTATAAGACCACGGCATCACTAGTCCACCAAGCGAAGTAGCATTCTTGTCTATCCACATCCATTGGCTAGAAGTGGCAAATGCTAAACCGCCGAGCGTTAGAATACAGATAAGCATACGCACTAAAAAGCCTTTGATACTCTCTCGGATAAGCTGAGCCTTTCCTAATAAGAAGATTGGCAGAATACCCAAAAGCAGAATATAAAGAATTAGCTTGAAAGAAAAGAACGAACTAGCCTCGCTAAAATTTGTATTGAAGACATTGCCAATCATTGTTTCATCAATGATAACGCTATAGCTATTGATAAAATAAACGGCAACAGCACTAATATTGAAAAAGATAAATAATAGCCATTGCCCCACTCTGCCCAACAAGTAGAGCAATAGGTAGAAAACAAAATAGTTCAAGCCTATGAGTAGGATGGTCAATCCACCCAATAAGATTAAACCCTCTGACGAAAGCACGCTCTCAACATTATCTAAAACATAATTGTAGAAAGGATAATGAAAGAAAATAAGGTTAAATAGGCTGAATATCAGAGCCGTCAAACTAGTTTTTCTTGAATGCATAGTTTTTAAGAATTAAAATGAGTGAAATAATCGGAATAATACTGACGATATAGAATATCGGAAGCGGATTAGTAAGTATATGAAGATAAATCATCAAGCCTAATAGTATGATGATTAAGATACTGTTGATGATGTCTGAGTAATTACTTGTAAGCCTTTGCCAGAAGTTAAACTTATTCTCAAGCATAATCCCAATTTCAGCAAGGATAATCCCTATCAAAGCTCCAAACAAGACATCATATGGATAGTGAGCTCCCACAGCAACTCTTGATAGAGCTACAAAAAATCCCAAGGAGAAAAAACTGATTAAGCTAATAATTCTCACAACAATGTTCTGTGGTCTAAAGGCAAAGTAGAGACAAGTGAATAAGATGAGTATTGTGATCGAATGTCCAGAAGGGAAAGAATTCTCCGTCAGTCGTTCGCCAATGATTGTGAACTGACTATTGTCAAAGACCCACGCAGGACGTGGCATCTGCACAGTGAATTTGAGGATTGGCGTAATGACAAGTGAGAGTAAAGAGGCATTAAGTATTGCCCCCCACAGCCGTGGTACATAGACAAGAAAAAGCGTACAAATAGAGAAGACGACGAGGGCATCACCCATCTGTGTTAGGTTATTCTCTAGCTGAGGATACTGAGATAAAGTGTGGTTAATATTGAGGAAGAGGCTTTTCTGTAATTGAGGGTAAAATGTCGTAAGTTCTACCTCTGCTTGCCAAAAGATTGTAAGGAAAATGGTCAAGGTACAAACGATGATCGTGTAGCAATCAATCATTTTGACAGCCTCAAAGCCTTGGCTAATTTTCTTGTCTATACTGATTTTATCCATATATAAATAATATTTCTTTTTCACAAAAATACATAATAAGAAGCTTACTTGTCTAGCTTATAGTCTAAATATTAGCTTTATTCGCTTTGTTCTAGCTATTTTTCTTCTTCTTTCTCAAAAAAACTCAGCCGTATTTTCCAATCGTAAGTGCAACACTATATAAAAAAAGAAAGCCTCATCAGAGGTTTAATTCTGAGGAGGCTTTCAACTTAATGACTTATA
>PDWI01001627.1_pt1 | contig 35807 bp, 34 predicted proteins | sample 1430891 | NCBI WGS metagenome assembly PDWI01 (sample SAMN01162508, study PRJNA174530) | Oral metagenome, whole genome shotgun sequencing project. | biome: Marine environment; feature: Marine mammal; material: Swab sample of the gingival sulcus; isolation source: swab sample of gingival sulcus... | reverse complement strand
GGGATTGCCAAGTTGTTTGTGGCTGTCGAAGCCGGTAGAGGTCTGGCATGCTGATCCCATCTTCCATGCCGGGCCTGAAGGGCTATCGTTTCCCTCGCGCGATCATTGCCTATGCGGTGTGGGCTTACCATCGCTTTGCGCTGAGCACAGCTGATGTCGAGGATTTATTGGCGGAGCGCGGCGTGATCGTCAGCCGCGAAACAATCCGCCTGTGGGTCAACCGGTTTGGTGCGCATTTTGCCGCTTGTATCCGTCGCGATCGACCGCGCCCGAACGACCAGTGGTACATGGATGAGGTTGTGATCCCGATCAATGGCGTGAAGCACTGGCTTTGGCGCGCGGTCGACGCCAATTGTGACACGCTCGACATTCTGGTTCAGACACGCCGCAACGCGAAGGCCGCCAAGCGCTTTCTGGCAAGGCTGATTGCTCAATTCGGCCAGCCAAGGGTTGTCATCACCGACAAGCTGCGCAGCTACATCAAACCGATCGCCCGCCAGGCACCTGGTGCCGATCATCGAGCCCACAAGGGCCTCAACAACAGGATCGAGGGCAGCCACAGGCCGACGCGGCGGCGGGAGAAATCATGGGGCGGTTCAAGTCACCCAGACAGGCACAGCGGTTCCTCGCCGCCCATGACCAGATCAACGCCACCTTCAAACCACGCCGCTATCGCCTCACCGCCAACTCCTATCGTCATGCAAGGGATGATGCGTTCAGCCTCTGGACCGACTATGCCTGCGAGATGACCGCCTGAGGGGCTTGGGTCAGGCTGCATTCGGCCAGATCAAAATAACTTGGCAATGCCCGTCGGGCACCTCTGCGCGATATGCGATCCCACCTTTAACAAAAAAGACCCGGGCATTGCCCGGGCCAAGTCCAACAGGGAGGCGCATGTGATAACCCGCACATGCAACGGGATGGAAAGATCGGAATAACGCCTCAATTGTACAGCTTTGATCTGGCGAAAATAAGTCAGGAATACCTTACGCCACCAAACGATACCCGCCGGATTCGGTCACAAGAAGGCGCGCATTGGACGGGTCCGGTTCAATTTTTTGACGAAGCCGATAGATATGGGTCTCCAGCGTATGGGTGGTGACGCCTGCGTTATACCCCCAGACCTCGTGCAAAAGCACGTCCCGCGCCACAACGCCATCGGTTGAACGGTACAGGAATTTGAGAATATTGGTTTCCTTTTCGGTCAACCGGATCTTGCGGTCCTCTTCGGTTACAAGAAGCTTCATCGCTGGCTTGAACGTATAAGGCCCAAGCGCGAAAACCGCGTCCTCGGATTGTTCATGCTGGCGCAGCTGGGCGCGGATACGGGCCAGCAGCACGGGAAATTTAAATGGTTTGGTGACATAGTCATTGGCCCCGGCATCCAGCCCAAGGATGGTGTCAGCGTCACTATCATGCCCGGTCAGCATGATGATCGGGGCCTTGACCCCCTGTTTGCGCATCAGCCGGCAAAGCTCTCGGCCATCGGTATCGGGTAAACCGACGTCCAGAATCACCAGATCGTATAAACCCTCCTTGACCTTGACCATGGCACCCGCACCGTCCCCGGCTTCGAACACATCGAAATCTTCGGTCATGACCAACTGTTCGCTCAACGCTTCGCGCAAATCTTCGTCGTCATCGACCAAAAGAATTTTCTTAAGCTGAGCCATCGTGTTGAACCTCTGGTTGTTGTGCCTTTCTCAGGACATGTGACGCCACGACAGAAAGAGCAAGAATTGCGACACTCATTTCACGGCGTCGTGTAATTGTTGCGGCATATGTTTCATATTGCGGCAAATTCACCTACATCTGTGAACCAGATGTCACAGGATTAACCATGAGCTTTGCACCCGATATCACCGAAATTCTGGCCCGCGCACGTTCGGATTTGCGTATGGGGGTGCCGATCGTGCTGGTTAGTACATCCGGTGCCGTGATGGTGTTGGCGAGCGAAACACTGGATGCGCAACGGCTGGCGGATCTTCACGCGCTGGGCGGGGTGCCGGTTCTGGCGATCACGGCGCGTCGCGCCGAAACCCTTAGGGCGCGGGCTTATGACGGTGATCTGGCGCGGGTGAAACTTCCTGCGGATGCCGGGCTGGGATGGATCCTGGGGGTTTCCGACCCGGCCGATGACCTGAAAACCCCGATGAAAGGCCCCTTGATCAGCGCGCGTGAAGGCGACGCTGCGCTGCATCGTATGGCGATCCAGATTGCAAAGTCTTCGCGCCTGCTGCCTGCGGTTCTTGTGCTTGATCTGCCTGACGCGACCCGGTTTGCCCGTGACCATAACCTGACCGTTGTTCATGCGGCGTTGGCGCAACCGGTTCTTGCGCTAACATCGGATATTCATCCGGTTGTCGCCGCGCGCCTTCCCATGGCCGCGTCCGAGGCGGGGCGGCTGCATATTTTCCGCCCCGAGGATGGCGGCGAAGAGCATTACGCCATCGAAATCGGGCGTCCGGCACGGGATAAACCCGTGCTTGCGCGTTTGCATTCGGCCTGTTTCACCGGCGATGTGCTTGGGTCGCTGAAATGTGATTGTGGTCCGCAACTGCGCGGGGCGCTGGCCCAAATGGGAACAGAAGGGGCCGGGGTTCTCCTCTATCTGAACCAGGAAGGGCGCGGGATCGGGCTTGCCAACAAAATGCGCGCCTATTCGTTACAGGATCAGGGGTTTGATACGGTCGAGGCCAATCACCGCCTTGGTTTCGAAGATGATGAACGCGATTTTGCGATCGGCGCGCACATATTGCGGGAAATGGGATTCGGGGCGGTACGTCTTTTGACCAACAATCCCCGCAAGGTGGATATGATGCAGGCCAAGGGGATCGAGGTGGCCGAACGTGTGCCGCTCAAGGTGGGTGAAAACGCGTTCAACACCGATTACCTCGCCACCAAGGCCGCGAAGTCCGGGCATTTTCTATGAGCTTGGGCGATCTGGTCCTGACCCCCCTGAGCCTGCGATTTGCCGGGCGGCTGTTTCCATGCACCATCGGACGGGGGGGGCTTTCCACCGATAAATGCGAAGGTGACGGGGCCACGCCGGTGGGAACCCACCGGATTGTCGGGATGCTGTATCGCCCGGATCGGATCTGGCCGCCGGTAGACTGGGCCAAGCCCATCGGTCCCGGTGATCTGTGGTCGGACGCAAGCGGTCAGCCGGACTATAACCACAAGGTTTCCGCACCCTATGACCACAGCCACGAAAGGTTGCGCCGGGCCGATCCGCTGTATGACCTCGTGTTGATCACGGATTGGAATTATCCGAATGCACAGGCTGGGCGCGGATCGGCGATTTTCCTTCATCAATGGCGGCGCAAAGGGTTTCCCACCGAAGGCTGTATCGCCTTTTCCCGCCGCGACTTGCATTGGATCGCCCGGCGGGTTGTGCCCGGCACGCGGGTGATCGTGCCGGACTTACGCTAAAGCGTTTCCATATCACGCTGATCCAACGCAATGCGGAAACGTTTTAACCCCGCGCGCCGAAAATGGCCGACCCCACGCGGATGTGGGTTGCGCCAAGCGCGATGGCCCGTTCGAAATCGCTGCTCATGCCCATGGACAACCCCTCCAACCCGTTGCGGGCGGCAATTTTTGCCAAAAGAGCAAAGTGAAGCGATGGTTCTTCGTCTACCGGGGGAATGCACATCACCCCTTGAACAGGCAGATCCATGGCGCGGCAATCGGCGATGAACTGATCCGCCTCTGTGGGGAAGACTCCGGCCTTTTGCGGCTCTTCCCCGGTGTTGATCTGAAGAAAGATATCGGGACAATGACCTTCTTCCTGCGCCAGTCGCGCGAGGGTATTGGCAAGCTTGGGGCGATCTACGGAATGGATCGCTTCGAACAACCCGAATGCCTGACGCGCTTTGTTGGTTTGCAGCGGCCCGATCAGGTGGACGTGGATGCCGTCAAACCGCTGGCGAAACTCGGGCCACTTCCCGGCGGCCTCCTGCACACGGTTTTCCCCAAACAACCGGTGACCCTGTTTCAAAACGGCTTCGACCCGTTCGTTGGGTTGAACCTTGGACACCGCGATCAGTTGAACAGAGCTCCGATCCCGCCCGGCATCGTCACAGGCTTTGGCAATTCGCGCGGTGATTTCAGAAAGGGACATAGACAGTGCTCCGGTGGTGTGGGTTGCTTTGCAAACAACACCATCCGCGCACAAAAGAAAAGGGCAGGTCGCATGGACCTGCCCTTCCCTATTAGGATCGTTCGACTTCTGAATTAGAAGTTGAAGCGGATACCCAAGTCGGCATTGGTGTTGCCTGCGAAGTCGTTTTCAACACCGGCTTCGATCGAAGCGCCGCCACCGAGGCTGTGCGAAACGGCCAGACCGTAGGCTGCGTCTTCAGCAGTACCTGCGTCTTGCATTGCAATGTGACCGTAAACGCGGGTTGCCGCGCCAACGTCCATGCCACCGCGAACAACGAAACGAGTGTCGGCTGGGCCGTCAACGTCCGAGATACCAACTTCCAGGTCGAAGTTGCCGATGGTGCCCGATGCGGTCAGAGCCAGGATGTCTTCGCCGGCAGTGTCCGAATCCTGGTAACCCAGAGCAACGGTCCAGCCGCTGAAGGTGTAAGCAGCGTGAATCGCGGTGCGAGCTGCGCCTGCGGGCGATTCGCTGTACGACAGGTGACCCGAGAAGTCGCCAGCCGAGTAACGCAGTTCGATTGCGTCACGGGTGGTGTAGGTTGCGCCAGTTACGGCGGCAGCTTGGTAACGACGCGAGTCATATGCGTCCCAGCCACCTGCGTTGCCGGTGACGTTGTCCGAGTAGGACAGACCGGTCAGACCCAGCGAGCCGGACTGGCTGCCAGCGTAGTTGGCGGGCATGATTTCGATGGCACCAAAGATGTTGCCAACAGCCATTTCAAAGCCACCGGTACGGGCCCAGATGCGTGCGCCGTTGAAGCCGGAGTTCACGGTGCCGCCGTTGTTGACCAGAGTGTTACGGTTGTCGATAACGCCACCGTTCACGTCCTGTTGCATACGCAGACGCGCACCAAAGGTCAGGCCGTTGTCGGCTTCGGTGCTCATGTCGATCTGCAGACGCAGACGAGTAATGATGTTCTGAGTGTCGGGGCCGCCCAGGTGGCGGATACCGAAACGGCCATAGCCGCCGAAGCTTACTTCGGCTGCGGCAACACCTGCGGTGGCGATCAGCGCGGTGGTTGCGAAGAGAATCTTTTTCATGATTTTTCCCTCGGAGTTTTCCAGTCATGCGCCCAGAACGGCTAATCCGTCTGGGTATAGGCATGTCTTTCGCTCCGATTGGGGGCACATTGCAAGCTTGGGGTGCTTTACAAAGGGTAAAGGGCGCAAAATTGGTGCAGCAATGCCACAGTATGGTCCTGACGCCCCCTCCTGATCGGCATCGAATCGCCGTTTTCCACGCGGATTCCGCTGAAATCAGCGTTTTTTCTTCTCATTATAATTCAGCGCACAAGGAATTGCCTTAAATCCTTGCTCCTTTGCGGACGCTTGGGTAGGACAATAACAAAAGCAGGATTTGGGGCGGTCAAATGCAGCATAACAGCAAAATCAAACTCTCTTTCGCGCTGGCGCTGGTCGTGGCGCTTTCGGCGTGTGGTAATCGCGTTGGATCGCTTGGACCCATCGGTTTCGGTGGGGCGCGGGATAATATCGACGATAGTTCCGGGAATCAGAAAGACATCCATGAAGGTCGCGAAGGATTGTCCCAGGAGGGACAGACAACGATCTGGGATGCCTTCAAGCGTCAGGACAATGGTACACAGGTTAACGTAAACCGCTACCTATGGAATGCGTCGCTTGAGGTGCTCAACTTTCTTCCGATCCAGTCGATTGATCCCTTCACCGGCGTCATTGTGACCGGATATGGCACCCCGCCGGGTGGGGGGCGCGCCTATCGTGCGACGATCTATATCAAGGATCCCGCACTTGATGCCCGGTCGTTGAACGTGGCGCTGGCCACGCGGGGCGGCCCCGTGGCCGCCGGAACCCAGCGCGCCGTGGAAAACGCCATCCTGGCCCGGGCGCGGCAGCTTCGGATTAACGACGGCAAATTCTGATCCGATTTCCAACCAATCGGAAAAAGGGCCTGTGCATATGCAACAGGCCCTTTTTGATTGCGGAAACACAGAAATGTCGCGCTGCTTTCGCCCTTTTCCATGTCTCAGGTTAAAGGGCGAACGCTTTAGCGATCAGATACAGGGCGAGTCCGGCACAACCGGTTCAAGCTTGGACAGGGTGTCCACCCATTGAAGCTGTCGGGGTAAACAGACAGTACGCAGATCATAGTTTTTGACCACATGCTCGCGTGCTGCCTTGCCCAACCGCTCCCGCGCATCGGGGTCTTCCAGCAGATCGCACACCTGATCCACCAGAGCGTCACGGTCGAAAAAGTCGAACAGCCGCCCGGTCACATCATGGGTAACCAGCTCTTTCACAGGGTCAGTGGCACCTGCAACGACAACCCCCTGGGTGCTCATCATTTCAAACATCGACCAGCTCAGAACAAAGGGATAGGTCAGGTAGACATGCACGCGGCTGACCTGAAGCAATTGAATGAACTGGTCATAGGGGATTCGGCCGATGAAATGTACGCGCGCCCAGTCTTCGTCGGAAATCTGGTCTTTGACCTCATCAATGAAGATCTGTTTCCAGGTTTGTCCATTTGGCGGTTTGGCCCCGTATGACACCTCATCCCCGCCGACGATGATCACGCGGCCATTGGGGCGTTCCTTTAACAATCGCGGCAGGGCCCGCATGAAAACGTGATACCCGCGATAGGGTTCAAGGTTGCGATTGATAAAGGTGATCACCTCGTCATTACGGCTATAGGTCGGGCCATCGGGGATCTGGAACGTAACAGTTGGGTTCGGAACAAGCATTTCGGTGTTCACACCGTCAAAACAGGTGGTGATCTTGTCCCGGAAGCAGCGAGGGAACGTATCCGCCTGAAAATTGGTCGGGCTGATCCCGGCATCTGCCATGGCAAAATGCAGATGGTTGTTGATATTGCGCAGCCGCAGCCGCAGCGGCTCGGTTTCCGATATCTCTGGCTGGAACTCGGGGTCGAACCCGGTGTGGGGATAGTCGTCGCGATAATAAAGCTCGCAATAAAGTCCGATCCGCGCCTCGGGCCAAACATCGCGCAGGAACAGGGATTCTCCCCAACCGGGATGGGCGACAATCACGTCGGGGATGAACCCCGCATCCCGCAGCTTGCGCGCTGCATGGTAACACGCCTCCCCCCGCGTGACTTTGGTATCAAGGTCAATGACCCACGGATGCACCGCCTGACCGCTGCCGCGATTCAACGCATAAGGCAGCACACGCACGCCGTTCCAGTCCTGAGGCTCCTTGACCCGCAGGGTCAGCGCGACAACCTGATGCTTCTGCGCGGCCAACGCGGGTGCGAGGTGTTTGAATTGTCCTGGGAAATTCTGATGAATAAATAGAAATTTCATTGGTGTAATCTGCTCCGGCTTAATTACGCACACGTTATCGCGGGGGCGGCGGTGTTGCAAAGGCTGATGTTACTCGCGGGCGGTATCCAGCGATTTGCCAAGTTTCTGCAGGGTCGCGATGAACTGGGACATTTCATCCGGTGTGATATCGGCAAAGACCCGGGCCAGATCGGGGCCCATGGCAACCCGTGCCTGTTGCAACAGCATTCCAAGGAATGCAAATTGATCCTCGAACAGCAGGGATGGACGGAATGGCGCGTGTGTTTGACAGGATGATGACTTTGCCGGTCTGGGCGCATGGGGCGTCCGTTCTGGCGTCGGTCGGGTGTTTCAACTGGATCAAGTTGCGGCTGGATGCTTCTTATGCTGCATCCAATCACCCGGTGGACTATGCAACAGGGCAAACCACCTTTGATGGAGCAAAGATCAAGGGGTTTTATGCCCATATGACCGAGGCGGGCACACTGGACATCTATGCCCGCACTCAGCTTATTGATTTCGCATTCATAGCCGCGATCCTTTTGGTGGGCGTGACGCTTGGCACCTTCGTCACGCGGTTTGCGCAAAAGGCAAGCTGGGGACGTCGCGCGGGGTTAAGCGTTGCCATGCTGGCCACCGGGGGCGCAGCGTGCGATGCGGTCGAGAACCTGATCTCCCTTGTCATGCTCGCCAACCCCACCGGGTTTCCCAACTGGCTGGCGGTCCCCTATTCGGGCTTTGCCGTGGTGAAGTTCGCGCTGATCACCGCCGCCATGGGCGCCTTGGTCGTGGCGATTGTGCTTATCGTGGCGGGGCGGATAAGCAAGAGTGTACGCCGCGCCTGAGCCAAAGCAATTGCGGGCGCTCTCGGGGCGCTTGCAAATTGGCGTTTCCAAACTGCGTCAAAACCCGCTATCACCGCGCCCGACATGATGGATTTGACGAAGGCAGCCGTGATATGAGCCGTTACTCCCCCGCAGAGATCGAACAGAACTGGCAAGACGCCTGGGACAAGGCCGGAATTTTCCGCGCCGAACGAGATGAAAACAAGCCGAAATACTATGTGCTTGAGATGTTCCCCTACCCCTCGGGCAAGCTGCATATGGGGCATGTGCGCAACTATACCATGGGCGACGTCATCGCGCGCTACAAGCTGGCCATGGGGTTCAACGTCTTGCACCCCATGGGCTTTGACGCTTTCGGGATGCCTGCCGAAAACGCGGCCATGGCGATTGGTGGGCACCCCAAAACCTGGACCTATGACAACATCGACACGATGGTGGACCAGATGAAGCCGCTGGGCCTGTCGCTGGACTGGTCACGGATGTTTGCCACCTGTGACCCGGAATACTATGGCCAACAGCAGTCGCTGTTCCTTGATTTCCTTGAAAAAGGGCTGGTCTACCGCAAAAACGCCGTGGTCAACTGGGATCCGGTGGACATGACCGTTCTGGCCAATGAACAGGTAATCGACGGCAAGGGCTGGCGTTCAAATGCGGATGTGGAACGGCGCGAGCTGACCCAGTGGTTTTTCAGGATTTCGGATTATTCCGAAGAGTTGCTGAGCGCGCTGGACGGGTTGGAAAACTGGCCCGCCAAGGTGCGGCTGATGCAGGAAAACTGGATCGGCAAATCGCGCGGCTTGCAGTTTGGCTTCGAACGGGTGGACGGCGGGGACCCGATCACCGTTTACACCACACGTCCCGATACTCTGAATGGTGCTTCTTTCGTCGGCATTTCGCCCGACCACCCGTTGGCAAAAGAGCTTGAGGCGCAAAACCCCGGCTTTGCCACCGCTTTGGCCGAGATGCGCAAAGGTGGCACCACCGCCGAGGCATTGGAAAAGGCCGAGAAACTTGGTTTTGATACAGGGATCAGGGTGAAACACCCGCTGGACCCGAACTGGGAACTGCCAGTGTGGGTCGCCAATTTCATCCTGATGGATTACGGCACCGGCGCGATTTTCGCCTGTCCGGCCCATGATCAACGCGACCTTGATTTCTGTCGTAAATATGACCTGCCGGTGATTGATACGTTCTTTGCTTTGGATGATGCGACACCGGTCTCCAACGAAGCTTTCGTTCCGCCTAAAACGGACAAGGTGAAATGGATCGACCACTTTGCCGGTCTGGACGTGGCCACGGGACAAGAGGCGATCGACGCCACGATTGATTTCGCCGAGTCTCAGGGCTGGGGCACCGGGAAAACCCAATACCGATTGCGCGACTGGGGCCTGTCACGGCAACGCTATTGGGGCTGTCCCATCCCGGTTGTGCATTGCGAAAAATGCGGCGTCGTGCCGGAAAAGAAAGAGAACCTGCCGGTGAAATTGCCCGACGATGTGTCTTTCGACGTCCCCGGTAATCCGCTCGACCGCCACCCCACATGGCGGCAAACCGCTTGTCCCTCCTGCGGAGCGGACGCGCTGCGCGAAACTGACACGATGGACACTTTTGTCGATAGCTCGTGGTACTACGCCCGCTTTACCGCCCCGCGCGCCAAAACACCCACCGATCTGGCCGAGGCGGAATACTGGATGAACGTGGACCAGTATATCGGCGGCATCGAACACGCGATTTTGCACCTGCTCTATTCGCGCTTCTTCGCGCGGGCGATGCACATCTGTGGCCACCTGCCCGAAACCGCGAAAGAACCGTTTGACGCGCTCTTTACCCAAGGCATGGTGACCCACGCGATTTACAAGACCACCGGCGACGATGGCCGCACGGTCTATCATTACCCGGAAGAGGTTGAATTGCGCGACGGCGGGGCCTTCCTCAAGGATGGCACCAAGGTTGATGTGGTGCCCTCTGCCAAGATGTCAAAGTCCAAGAACAACGTGGTGGACCCGGTGCATATCATCCGCGAATTCGGGGCCGATACGGCGCGCTGGTTCGTACTGTCCGACAGCCCGCCCGAACGCGACGTGGAATGGACCGCCTCGGGCGCGGAAGCTGCGTATAAACACCTCAGCCGGGTGTACCGGATTGCGACCGAGCTCGACATTTCCGAGGCGGGCGCGCAAGGGCCCGACGAGGAGCTGCGCCGCGAAATGCACAAGGCGATTCATGACGTGACCATGGGCATCGACTCCTTTGGATTCAACGCGGCCATTGCCCGGCTTTACGCCTTTACCAACGCCATTGCCAAATCCAGGGCAGGCGGGGCGGCAAAGCGCGACGCGCTCAAGACGCTCGCCCAGTTGATGTCGCCCATGACCCCGCACCTGTCCGAGGCTCTCTGGGCTGAACTCGGCGGAGAGGGTCTGATCGCCGTGGCCCCCTGGCCCAAAGCGGACGAGTCCATGTTGGTGGATGATACTGTTACCCTGCCGATCCAGATCAACGGCAAACGCCGCGCGGAAATCAGCGTACCCAGGGATATGGACAAGGCCGAGGTTGAAAAACGCGCGCTGGCGACCGAAGCTGTGCAAAAGGCGCTGGCGGGTGGCGCGCCGAAAAAGGTGATCGTGGTGCCGGGGCGGATTGTGAATGTGGTTGTCTGATCGACGGAAGTTTCTGACAGGGGCCGTTGCGCTTGGGGCCGGGGTTATGGCGGGCTGTGGTTTCACTCCCGCTTACGGTCCCGATGGCGGCGCGGGCAAGCTACAGAACGCCATTCTCGTGGATGCGCCCTCAACCACGGACAGCTATTTCCTTGTGCGCCAACTGGAAACCCGGCTGGGCCGGGCTTCCACGCCGCGCTATGGCCTGTCCCTTGCGCTGGATACCCGCGAAGAGGGCATTGCCGTCGATGCAGCCAACAACACCAACCGGTTCAACGTCGTGGGCAAGACCACCTTTGCCCTGCGCGACCTGAATACGGGGCAGGTGCTCATCACCGGTTCTGTCAACAGCTTCACGGGTTATTCCGCGAGCGGTTCGACCGCCGCGACCCAGGCGGCCAAACGCGATGCCTATGAGCGGCTCATGACCATTCTTGCGGATCAGATGACAACCCGCCTGATCGCCGCCGCGCCGGGTCTTCCGGCATGAAGCTGAGCACGCGCGAGGTGTCTGGCTATTTTGCCAAACCCGATCCATCGCGCAGCGGTTTGTTGATTTACGGCGGCGACGCCATGCGCGTCGCCCTGCGTCGGCAAGAGGTGATTACCGCACTGATCGGCCCCAACGGCGACGATGAAATGCGTTTGACCCGCATTCCGGCATCGGATCTGCGCAAGGATCCGGCGCTCTTGCTGGATGCGATCAAGGCCCAGAGCTTTTTCCCCGGTCCCCGTGTGGCCTTTGTCGAAGACGCCACAGATACGGCAACACCTGCAATCACCATGGCCATGTCCGAATGGCAGGACGGTGATGCCCAGGTGATCGTGACCGCAGGCGCGCTGAAGGCAAGATCGAAACTGCGCAAGCTGTTTGAGAGCCACAAGAATGCCTATGCCGCGGCGCTTTACGACAACCCGCCCACGCGGGAAGAAATCGAAACCGAATTGCGGAAAGCCGGGCTTGGCACCGTGTCGTCGGATGCCATGACCGATCTGACCAACCTGTCGCGCGACATCGGCCCCGGTGATTTCCGTCAGACCATCGAAAAGCTGGCGTTGTATAAATATCAGGACCCGTCCGAAGTCACCTCGGATGATGTCGCCGCCTGTGCCCCGCGCTCCACCGAGGCCGCGCTGGATGATATGTTGAATATCGTGGCCGAAGGCCGTGCCGGTGAGATCGGCCCGACGCTGCGCAAGCTTCAGGCACAGGGGGTGCAGGCGGTTGGCCTCTGCATCGGCGCCACTCGCCATTTCCGCGCACTCTATACCGCGGCAAGCGACCCGGGCGGTGCGGCTCAGGGCATATCGCGGATACGTCCGCCGATCTATGGCCCCCGCCGGGACCGCATGTTGCGCCAGGCCCAGAGTTGGGGCGCGGCACAATTGGAACGCGCGCTGGGCGAACTGACGAACACCGACCTGACCCTGCGCAGCGCAGGACAACGTGCCCCGGCCATGGCCCTGATGGAACGCGCCCTGATCCGCATTGCCATGTTGGCAAAACGGCGGGGCTGACCGTGGTCAAATCGTGATCCTTGACCGATGATTTGGTTGGGCTAAACTTCGCACATCTTTGATGAATAGGAGTCCAGATTATGATCAGGAAAATTCTTGTGGCCGCAACACTGGCAAGCTTTTCGGCCGCACCTGTCATGGCGGGTAATGCGTCTTTGAAAAATGCCGAGGGCACCAAATTGCGGATCAGCTGTAAAAGCTCGGGCTGCAAGGTGACGGCCAAGAAAAAGGGCGGCAAGTGGGGAACTGTAGAAAAGACCAAGGGCGGTCGCGACAACTACCTCAAGCTGGAAGCAAAGTACAAGGCGCAAGGGTTCAACTGATCCCCGTCCGAAAACCCAAAAAGGCCGCCGCATTTTCGGCGGCCTTTTTTGTTGCTGTCTCTAGATCCTCCGGGTGGTAAAGCGGGACGGGAACACATTCGGGAAAGAGCGTTGCCGCCAAACGCTTTGGCCCAAGGCAACGATGAAGGAGCCATTTGCATGACATCCGAGTATTTCGTGATCGGAGCGGGGTCGATCGGCAACCGTCATCACGGCAATCTGACCGCTCTTGGTGCAAACAGTCGGTTGATGGGATGGCGCGGGCTAAACCTTGCGGCGCTTGAATCCGAGATGACGTCATGTGACGCTCCGGCCATGGTGATTGCCACGGCCACGCCGATCCGGCTTGAACTGATCGAACTTTGTGCCCGCATCGGCGCGCCGTTCTACGTGGAAAAACCGCTGGCCTTTCGTCGCGCCGATCTGGACCGTATCTATACCGTCGCCGCGCCGGTGGCAGAGCGGTCCGTGGTGGGGTTCATGATGCGCTATCATCCGGCCCTGCTGGCGCTGGTTGCCAATCCGGTGGCGGCTTATGGGTTCATGATGGAAATCGGTCATGACGTGCGGCAATGGCGGCAAAACTGGCGCTTTGCCGACAGCTATGCCGCATCGGCCGAGGGCGGCGGGGTTCTGCTTGACCTGTGTCACGAACTGGATATGGCCCATTGCCTTTTCCCGGCGGCGGGCATCAGGGCCGTGGACAGCATCGGCCACATAGATTTCCCCGGCGTGGATTTTGCCACACGGGTGACGCTCTCGGACTTCAACGGGCCGACCGGCACCGTTTCGATGGACTACCTGTCGCCCAAAAGCCTGCGCCGCACGGCTATTCGCGGCAGGGACACGGTGGTGGACATGGATTTCCTGATCCCTCGCGAAACCCGCTGTTCAGGGGGCGAGGATGTCGTGACCGACTGGACATTTGACCGCAACGACATGTTTCTCGGGCTGATGGGTGATTTCATGGCGTTGGTTGAGGGGCGTGCGCCGTCCGACAATCCTCTGTTGCCTCGATTTGACAGGGTATATGATAGCTGTGCATTGATCGCCGACGCCTGGGAGGGACGGCAGTTCACAAGCCAAATAGAAGGGGGCATGGAATGATTCTGGGTCACATCGGTGCGCGCAAGGGGTCCAAGGGCGTTCCCGGCAAGAATTTCCGCGACATGTGCGGCAAACCGTTGATCGACTGGTCGCTGGATCAGTTGTTGGAACATCCCCGTGTGGACGCGGTTGTGGTCTCGACCGATGATGAACGCATGTATGACCATGCGGTGGCCAAGGGCGCGTTGGAAATCGGGCTGCGCCCCGCGCATCTTGCCACCGATACGGCGGGTAAATGGGGCGTTTGGCAACATGCGCTTGAGGTGGGAGAAAAGGCAGCGGGCGGCGAGGTTACCGCCTTTCTCGACCTTGATTGCACCTCGCCCCTGCGCCTTCCCGAAGATATCGACGGTGCGCTGGACGCGTTCGAGGCACAAAAGCCGGACATGATCATGTCCTGTACCGAGGCGCATAAAAACCCCTATTTCAATCTTGTGGAGCCCGATGAAACCGGCGCGCTGCACGTGTCCAAACCCCTGCCCGGTGGCGTGGTGGCACGTCAACAGGCACCCACCGTGTGGGAACATGCGGCCTCGACCTATGTGGTGGACCCGGCCTATCTGCGCCGGGCGCAAAGCCTGTTTGAAGGGCGCGTTCTTCCCTATCTGATGCCGCCCGAGCGGTGCCTTGACATCGACGCGGAACTGGATTTCCGCATCGTCCAATTCTTGATGCAGGAGCAATTGAACAATGGCTGATCAACTTTCGGGCCGTACGGTTTTCATCACCGGATCGGGGGGCGTTCTGGGGTCCACCTATGTGGAACGGATGCTAGCCCAAGGGGCCAGGGTGGTGTCCACCGACCTGCCCGGCCACCGCGCCGATGCGTTGAAGGAAAAGCACGGGAACAATCCCGATTTCGGGTTTTACGAGCTGAACGTGGGCGATGAGGAGCAGGTTGTTGGCATCTTCCAGAAGGTGATGGCCGATGGGTGGAAACCCAATGTGGTGCTGAACAACGCGGCGATCACCGGCGAAATGCTGATGGGCACGGGCGGGACCTTTCCCGATTTTGCCGACACCACGGTGGAAGACTGGGAAAAAACCATGCGCACCAACCTGACCGGCGCGTTCATGGTCGCGCGTCAGATGGATCGCGATATTGTTGGGAAATACCCCGCGACGCTGATCAATGTGGCCTCGATGTATGCGCTGAATGGCGCGCATCATGGGATTTACGACGGTATGCCGTTCAAGAATTTTTCGGCCTATGGTGTGACCAAGGCGGGGATTCACGGGCTGACCCTGTGGCTTGCCGGATACTGGGCAAAACGCCAATGCACCGTGAACACCATCGCACCGGGTGCCGTGTTCAACGGCCATTCCGAAGAATTTCAACGGCGGGTGAGCGAATTGATCATGGCCGGGCGCATGGCGGAACCGAATGAAATCGCGGATGTGATGCTGTTCCTGTGTTCTGAACAGTCCGGGTATATGACCGGGCAACTGGTCAACGTGGATGGCGGGTTCAGCGGCTGGTAAGCCCCGCGCTTTCGATCATCCGGGGCAGGGCCGCCAGGGTCCTGTCCACTGCGCCTCTGTGGTCGGCCAGAAAGGCGCGGATCGCCTCTGGATCAACCGGGCGGGGGGCGATCAACGCGTCGGCCAACCCGTCTTTGGTGACCTGTTGCACCACCTCTGCGGCTATTGCTTCGGTCGCCGGGGTTTCGATGGTCCAGATCTCTGGCCCGACGATCACGGGTTTCTCCATCGTTAGCGGCTCGACAATGTTATGGGAACCCGCCGGGTTGAATCCACCCCCGATAACCGCAAGGTCGCAGAGCCCGAGGTAAAAGTACATTTCCCCAAGCGAGTCGCCGATCAGCACATCCACCTGCTCCAGCGGCGCGATAGGGGCAAGGTCGGTGTTCAAAATGTCGCTGCGCCGCGCGGTTGAAAAACCCGCCTTGCGCAGCATATCGGTTGTGTCGTCAAACCGTTCCGGCGCGCGCGGGACATAGACGATCAAGGGGTGTTCGCCGGTATCGAACAGCTGTTTGAGAGAGGCAAGGAATACCGCGTCTTCACCCTCCACAACGCTGGCAAAGGTGATAACCCGCCGTCCGTTCAGCACAGTGCGCAGCGCATCGGCGCGGCCCGCCTGATTCTTGGACACAGGTTGATCAAACCGCATTTCGCCGGTCACGGTCAGGTTGGTCAGCCCCAGTTCCCTGAACCGCGCGGCCTGGGCTTTGGTCTTGACGAACGCCCCGGCAAACCCCGGCACGATAGCCGCGGCAGAGATGCGTTTGTTGCGATCCCGTTCGAAACTGCGCACCGGGTATTGGCCGTTGCACAGGAACAGGGGCACGCCATGGCGACGGGCGGACAGGATCATGCCGGGCCAGAATTCGACCTCCATGACAAACCCGTATTTCGGACGGAAAGCGCGGAAGAACCGGGCAAAGGCAAGCCCATAGTCGAAGGGCACCCAGACGGGGGTCACTCGGCCTCTCGCGATCTCGTCGGCAAAGATTTTCTCGGCCTCGCGCGCTCCTGCGGGTGTAAAGTGGGTGGTGACGATCATTTCCCCGCGATCAAGCAGCGCGCGGATAAGGGGCACGGCGCTGCGCAACTCTCCGATGGATACCGCGTGGATCCAGACATGTTCCCCATCGCGCCGTTCATGAAACCCGAACCGTTGCGCCAACTGCTGGCTATACCGCGCGTCCTTTCGCCCACGTCGCCACAGGTAAAACAGGACAAGCGGCATCGCGAGCAACCAGAGCAGACGGTACAGCCCAAGCACCAGCCGGGTTGTTATCGAAGGGGTCCAGTTGGTGGAAGTCTGGGTCAATGCAAACGCCTGTCACGCGATAAGAGTGAGCAGCTTTTGGCACAAACCATCCATTCGGTCCATCCCATCGCAGGCCAGGGTTTGGCCACGCCGCGCCATCTCGGGCAGCGCCGGATCGGCCAGCGCATTTGCCAGATCATTGGCCGTGGCGATTTTTCTGGCGGCGTCGGCGTCTTGTAGCGCGGCATAGTCATTGGCAAAATTCGCCACATGCGGCCCATGCAGGATGGCGCATCCCAACCGCGCGCCTTCCCATGGGTTATGACCTTCCACCTCTCCCATTGACCCGCCCATCAGGGCAACGGGGCACAGGCGATACCAGATCCCCATGTCTCCGAAACTGTCGGCAATCACTACGCTGGCACCGCCAATGTGGCCGGAAGACAGCCGTGCCACCCTGAATCCCCGGCGTTGACTTTCGGTTTCAATCTCTCCGGCGCGGTCGGGCAAACGCGGCGCGATGATCAATACAGAGGCAGGGTCGCGCTTTAATACCTGCCCGTGGGCTTCCAGCGCCACCGCCTCGTCCGTGCAGTGGCTCGATGCGGCAAGCCATCGGGGGCAGGAGGTCAATTCACTCTCTAACCATGCCCGTTTCGCGCCATCTTCGGACAATTCCGGGGCGATCTGTTTCAACGACCCATCCACGGCAACCCTGGTTGCACCAAGCGCGGACAGGTGGCGTGCGGTGGTGTCCTCTTGTGCGGAAACAACCGCAAACCGGGCCAGCAGATCGGCATAAAGCTTCCGCCCTTTACGGCGGCGGGCAAAGGCTGCGTCGTTCATCCGCGCATTGACAAGGGCAAGCGGAATGCCGCGTGTGTCGGTGTGATAGACCAGCCCGGGCCAAAGCTCCTGTTCCGCCCAGATCGACAGATCCGGTCGCCAGTGATCGAGAAACCGGCGGATCGGCCCGGGCGCGTCCAACGGCAGAAACTGATGCACCGTGCGCGCCGGCATGTTGCGGTCAAGCACTTCGGCCGAGGCCCGTGTGCCCGAGGTCACAAGAAAAGACAGGTCCGGTTCCATTTCGCTCAGTCGCGCGATCAATCCGCGCAGCGCCAGCACTTCGCCCAATCCTACCGCGTGCAACCAGATCAATCGCCCGTTTGGGCGGGGCTGTGAGGGATGACCCAGCTTTTCGCGCCACCGCTCCGGGTGTTCTTTCCCTCTGGCGACTCGTTTGCGAAGGTGTCGGGGCAGGATCGGTTGCAGCGCCCAGGTGAGCGCAAGCCAGCCGCGCAGCGCGAAACCGGGGCCGTCAGGCATGGTCGTGGAACTGTTTCTGCATCCCGCGCGCCCAGAACCCCTCGTCGTTCAGAACCTCGACAAAATGATCCGCCGCGCGCCCCTCGCCAAATTCGGCATCGCGGGGATAATCCCGGCCCCAATCGTCGCGCAGGAACCGGGCGATGGTGTCGGTGTCTTCTGCCTTGCAACTGGTGATCGAAGACCCTTGCGAGCGGTTGGTCTGGCGGCTGCCCACATCCAGCGAAGGAATGCCAAGAAACGGTGCCTCGCGCACCCCGGCGGAAGAGTTGCCGACGATGCACGATGCGTTTTTCATCAACTCGGAAAAATGGCTGAACCGCATCGACGGAATGGCGCGGAACCGGTCCCGGGGCAATGCGTTGATGGCGTCGAAAATGTCTTCGGATCCCGGATCATTGTTGGGCAGGATCACCACGAAACTTCGCCCCGAAGCGTCAAGCGCGGCAAACAACGCCCGCGCCTGTGCGCCCATGGTTTCGGTTTCCGAGGTGACGGGGTGAAAGGTGCAAATCCCGTAGTCGTCAAACGGGATGTCGTAATGCGCCTTGACCTTGTCGATGGTCGTGCCAGACGGACGCGAATGAAAATCCAGTTCGGGCGAGCCGATCGCATGGATCGTGTCCCCCGGTTCCCCCAATGCCATCACCCGCCGCGCCGCTGATTTCGAGGATACGAAATGGCAATAGGCAAGCTTGGTGTTACAATGGCGGAACAGCTCGTCAATCGTGCCTGACACCTCGCCACCCTCGATATGGGCGCAGCGCACATAGTTGGTGGCACAGACCAGAGCACAGGCAAGCGCCTCGACCCGGTCCCCATGTACGATGACAAGGTCCGGGCGATGCTCGGCTATGAAATCGGAAAATCCCAATACGGTTTTGGCTAGGATCATGTCCTGTGGGTCGCCAATCCGTTGGTTCAGGAACTCGTAAACCTTGACACCCGGGGTGCGATGCACCTCGATCTTGGTTAACCCATACCGGTCTATCATGTGCATACCGGTGACAAAAAAGGACACGTCAAACCCGGCATCCCGCGCAGCCAGCGCAAGCGGTTCAAGCTTGCCGAAATCGGCCCGGGTTCCGGTAACGAAAAGAAGCGAACGGGTCATGGGGCGTCCCTGAATTTCTTTGGGTCATCATCCATAGCCCGGCACGGGATGAAGGGCAATTGCCGGGCGGATGGACTTTTGCGGGGCACCCCCCTAGATTGCCCGCGAATTGGCCAAATGGGGGATATACCGATGGCGCAAGACCGTGTTGTGATGTGCATGAAATGGGGCACACTCTATTCCGGGGATTACGTGAATATCCTCTATCGGGCGGTCAAGGCGCATATCACCGGGCCGTTCCGGTTTGTATGTCTGACCGATGATACCACCGGGCTTGATCCCAATATCAAAGCGTTCCCGATCCCCGACCTGGGCCTAAGCGAAGCGGATTGGAAAAAAGGCGGCTGGCCCAAGCTGGGCGTATTCAAACGGGATCTTTACGGGCTGACCGGGCGGTGCCTGTTCGTTGATCTGGACACGGTGATCAGCGGGCCGTTGGATGAGTTCTTTGATTACCCCGGTGAAATGGTGGCGATTGATACCGGCCCCACCTGGGGGGTGGACACGCCCGACGGCAAACCGCTTGCAGGGACCGGGATATTTGCCTTCACCCTTGGTGCCCATGGCGACATTCTTGACGATTTTCTTGCGGACAAGGACGGCGTTGTGAAAGCGCACAGGATTGAACAGATCTATGTACAATCCAAGGTGCCGGACATGGGGTTCTGGCCCAAAGCATGGGTGACCAGTTTCAAATATCACCAACGTCGTCCCGCGTTGATCGGGCTGATTGTCCCGCCCAAACCACCGGTCCCCGAAACCCGCGTGATTGCCTTTCATGGTGATCCCCGTCCCATTGATCTTGTCAATGGCGGGCTCTGGGGGATTGGCCCCCACTGGGGGTATGGCAAGGTGAAGTGGATGACCGAGTATTGGTCACGTTTTGGGGGCAAGGTCTGATCCATGGTATCTCCGCGTTTGAAAGCCTGGCCCCGGAAATACCTGTGGCAGGCACCGCGTGGATTGGTGTTGAAGCTGACGCGCAATTCGCAAAAGCGGGTCGCCACGACCATCTCCGGGAAATCGGTTGCGATTGTCGGCAACGCACAGTCGCTGCTGAGTCATTCATATGGGGACGAGATTGATGCCCATGACGTTGTGATCCGCATCAACAAAGGCTTTGTGGTGAACCCTGTGGCCCAGGGCACGCGGACGGATATCGCAACGGTGACGCCTGAGATGACCGAGGATGAAATCGATCAGCGGTTTTCGCCAAAGATGATCCTGTTCCTGATCCCAAAGCTTCGGCATCTGCGGATGAAGCGCCCACATAACCTGCGCAAGCTTGCGTTTTATCCCCTGCGGTACTGGATGGCAGATCGCAACCACATCGGGCGGCGTCCGTCGTCGGGCTATATGATGGTCAGCTATCTGTTGCGGCTTGGCGTGGCGCGCGAAATCACCCTTTACGGGTTCGATTTCGGTAAAACCGCGACCTATTATAACCCGGAAGGGTACAAGACTCCCCACAACTTTGCCCGTGAGGGGGAAATCATTCAGGGCTGGGAAGCCGAGGGCAAGCTACGGATCGTACGGAGTTAAAGCGTTTCCGCATTACGTTGACTCAGCGTGATGTGGAAACGCATTGGGGCAGGGCGCGCCGGCCCCCTACCCAGATCATGGAACGCTCTACTTCAGATCATCCCAGACAAGTTGTTGGTTCCGCGTCACCGCGCGGGTCAGTGTTTTGCCCACGACCTTGTCAAACTCATAGCCCGGGATTTCACCGGAGCCGGGACGGCGGGCCCAGATATCGGCCTCGGTGATCACATGCCCGGCAGGCAGGTCCGCATCGGCCACAACCGAAGCGCGGGCGAACCGATACACGTCTTCTTCCGGTCCGGTGCGTTTCTTGTCGTTATTGGCCGCGATCCAGATTTCGCGGGACCGGTCAATCAGAAGCCGCAATTCGGCGGGATCCATGGAACAGGAAATGTCCGGGCCTTTGCGATACCGGGTGTCGGTGTAATGCCGCTCAAGAATTGAAGCCCCCAACGCGACCGAAGCCAACGCCATCTCCGGCCCGATCGAATGGTCGGAAAAGCCGACAACCGCGTTGGGGAAAGCGTTTTTCAACTCGGTGACACCCTTAAGTGACACGATTTCCGCAGGCGACGGGTAAAGGTTGGTGCATTCCAGAAGCGCATAGTCGCATCCGGCGTCGTCCAATATGGCCACGCTGGCGCGCATGGTGTCGATGGTTTGCATCCCCGTGGACAGGATCACGGGTTTGCCCATCCGTGCGATATGGCGGATAAGAGGCAGGTTATCTGCCTCGCCCGACCCGATTTTGAACGCGGGCACGTCGAGTTCATTCAGAAAATCGGCGGCGGCGCGGGAAAACGGGGTCGAGATGAAGATCATGCCAAGGCTTTCGACATACGCCTTCAACTTGATCTCATCCTCCAAAGACAGGGCGCATTGTTTCATAACCTCCCAGATCGACACATCCGCATTGGGCGGAAAAATCTGTTTGGCTTCGTCGGTCATTTCGTCTTCGACGATATGGGTCTGGTGTTTCACACATTCGCACCCCGACGCGGCGGCAAGGCGGACCATCTCCTTGGCCACCTCAAGATCGCCACCATGGTTGATGCCAATCTCGGCAATGACCAAAGGCGGATGAGCGGGGCCGATTTCACGGGTTCCGATTTTCATCTCTGCTTCTCCTCAAATCTCTTTCCAACGGTTGTGAATCCAGAACCATTGATCCATGTGCTGGCGCACCTGGGCCTCAAGGCTGTCGTTCAACGCCTGGGTCATTTCCTCGGGCGTGGTGTGGGGGATCGGGGCTTCGATCACGGTTTCATAGCTGACCCCGTCCGCCTGCCGGATACCGTAACAGGGCACCATGGTGGCGTTGTATTTCAATGCCATCTCCGACACGGAAAGCGCGGTATAGGCGGTGTGACCAAAGAATTTCAACGGCACCCCGTTGTTTAGCCGCTGGTCGATCAACATCGCCACCGTGCCGCCCTTGCGCAGGAACCGCACCATTTCCGCCATGCCCCGGCGCCCCCTGCCAAACAGGGGCAGACCGATTTTGGAAATCGTGGCAAGGTAATGTTCGTGGAAAAAAGGGTTGTTCATCTTGCGATAGACACCGCCGACCTCGAACCCCTGGTTGATCACACCGGCACGGACGATATCGTAATTCCCGAAATGCCCGGAAACAAGGATCGAGGGCCGCCCCTCGGCCCGGGCCTGTTTCAACGCCTCCAGCCCCGGCCCGCGCACCGGGGTGCGTTTGGCCAATGCCACCAAGTCGTCGGGGGAATACAGTTCGGCAATGGTGCGCCCGATATTGTTGGGCACGGCGCGTTCCATGCGGCGAATCTCGGCTTCGGGCAGATCGGGCATGACAAGCTTCAGGTTCGCGCGGATGCGTTTGCGGTACCCCAGAACCGGCGCGACAAGAGTGGACAACACCCATCCGCTGAACGGCACGCGCAAACGAAAGGGCAGGCGGTGCAGAACCCAAAGCAGGGTCATGATCGCACCGTTTACAATCCGGTCGCGGGTTGTGCTGCGGGTTTTCCTGCCACTTGGTTTTGGCTGTGGCTTGGCGGGTGTTTCGGGCATTAGCGTTAACAATCCTGCGGCGTTACGGGATCAATCGCCCCGGTATCGCGCAAAACGCACGGCTTTGAAAGCCCGCGCATACGGCGGGGATGGATCACGCGCGTTTCCCGCCGATCTGGGCCACGCCCAGCACGTCCATAACCTTGGCCTCGATGTCCGGGGCATTCAATCCCGCGCGGTCATACATTTCCGCCGGGCTGCCCTGATCAAGGAACGCGTCGGGCAATACCATGCTGCGGAACTTCAACCCGGTGTCGAATGCGCCCTCATCGGCCAGCATTTGCGCCACATGAGACCCGAACCCGCCCACGGCACCCTCTTCGATGGTGATCAGGGCCTCGTGGTTTTCGGTCAGCGACAGGATCATATCGCGGTCCAGCGGCTTGGCAAACCGGGCATCGGCGACGGACACGGAAATGCCCCGCGCCTCCAGCGCCTCGGCGGCTTTCAATGTTTCACCCAGCCGTGTGCCGAATGACAAGAGCGCCACGCGGCTGCCCTCGCGCATCATGCGCCCTTTGCCGATCTCAAGCACGTCGCCGGTTTCCGGCATCTCGACCCCTTCGCCTTCGCCCCGGGGGTAACGGAACGCAATAGGCCCGTCGTCATAAGCGGCGGCGGTGGCGACCATATGTTTCAATTCGGCCTCATCGGCGGCGGCCATCACCACCATATTGGGCAGGTTGGCAAGATAGGCGATGTCAAACGATCCCGCATGGGTCGCCCCATCGGCCCCGACCAACCCGGCCCGGTCGATGGCAAAGCGCACCGGCAGGTTCTGAATCGCCACGTCATGCACCACCTGATCATACCCGCGTTGCAGGAAGGTGGAATACATCGCGCAGAACGGTTTCATCCCCCCGGCGGCCAGCGCGGCACAGAAGGTCACGCCGTGCTGTTCGGCGATCGAGACATCGAAACACCGGCTTGGGTAACGTTCGGCCATCAATGACAACCCGGTGCCATCGGGCATGGCGGCGGTGATCGCGCAGATCTTGTCATCCTGCGCGGCCAGCTCGACCAGCGCCTTGCCAAAGACCGCGGTATAGGAGGGCGCGTTTGACGGTGCCTTGTACTGTTTGCCGGTGATGACATCGAACTTCGCGGTCGCGTGACCCTTGTCATCGGCGCGCTCGGCGGGGGGATAGCCTTTGCCCTTCCTGGTAATCAGGTGGATCAGGATCGGCCCCGTGGCCCGCTGTTTCACCGTGCGCAGCAGCGGGAGCAACTGATCAAGGTCATGCCCGTCAATTGGACCCACATAGGAAAAGCCAAGCTCTTCGAACAATGTGCCGCCCACGGTCATGCCCTTAAGCATTTCCTTGGCGCGTTTGGCCCCGGTCTGAAACGGTTTGGGCAACAGCGATACGGCCCCCTTGGCCGCCGCTTTCAACTCCTGAAACGGTTCTTCGGCATATAGACGGTTAAGATAGGTGGACAGCGCGCCCACCGGGGGGGCAATGCTCATGTCATTGTCGTTCAGGATGACGATAAGCCGTTTTTTCAAATGTCCGGCATTGTTCATTGCCTCAAACGCCATGCCTGCGCTCATCGCCCCATCGCCGATCACCGCAATGGCGTCGCCCAACCCCTCCGGGCAATTCCCGCCAAGGTCGCGCGCTACGGCAAAACCAAGGGCGGCGCTGATCGAGGTTGAAGAATGCGCCGCGCCAAACGGGTCAAACGGGCTTTCGCTGCGCTTGGTGAACCCGCTCAACCCGTCCTTCTGGCGCAGGCTGCGGATGCGGTCGCGCCGCCCGGTCAGGATTTTGTGGGGATAGCTCTGGTGGCTGACATCCCAGATGATCTTGTCCCTGGGGGCATCGAATACAGCATGAAGCGCCACAGTCAGCTCGACAACCCCCAACCCGGCACCAAGGTGTCCGCCGGTTTCGGACACGGCGGAAATGGTTTCATTGCGCAGATCGGTGGCAAGCTGTTTCAGCTCGCTGTCGCTCAGCCGTTTCATATCGGCAGGTAGGTTCACCTGATCCAGAACGGGGGTTGTGGGTCGCTCACTCATTCGCGGGCTGCCTTTCCGGGCTTCTGACGCGCATCACTTGCGGCGCGAAATAACGAAGCGCGCCGCTTCTCGCAAGGTATCAGCGGCCTCGCCATACAAAGATAGGGCGTCACAGGCCGACTCCACAAGATCAGCAGCGCGGCTTTTCGCCCCATCCATGCCCAGCAGAGATACAAAAGTGGCTTTGCCGGCCCCCGTATCCTTGCCCACGGCCTTGCCCATTTCGGCGGCATCGCCTTCGATGTCCAACACGTCGTCCCAAATCTGGAACGCCAACCCAAGGCTGTCGCCATAGGTGGTCAGCGCGGCAAGCCCGGCCCCCGCCATCCGCGCCCCGGCACAGGCGGACCACGTGATCAAAGCCCCGGTTTTCCCGGCCTGAAGCCGGATAATTTCATCAAGCGTCAGCGGGTTGGCCGCGGTTTCGGCGGCAATGTCCAGCGCCTGACCCAACACCATGCCCTGTGCGCCGCTGGCCTGTGCCATGCTGTGGACCAATGCGATCCGGCGGGCCGGGTCCGGCGCGGCCTCGGGGCGCGAAAGCAGTTCGAAACACAGGGTGTGCAGGGCGTCCCCGGCCAAAACGGCGGTGGCCTCATCCCATTTCACATGCACCGTGGGCTGTCCGCGCCGCAGGTCGTCATCATCCATGCACGGCAGGTCGTCGTGAACAAGGCTGTAGGCATGAAGACATTCCACAGCCGCCGCCGACCACACCGATTGCGTATCGCTGATGCCGTGGATACGGGCGCTTTCCATCACCAGAAAGGCGCGCAGTCGCTTTCCGCCCGCACTGGCCTGGGCCATGCCCTGCATGATCGGCAGATCACCCATCGGGGAAATCACGTCATTCAAATGACCCTGGACAAGGGTTGCAACCTGCGCCAGCCGCTCCTGAAACATGCCGCGTCAAAGCCCCTCGACCGGTTTCAAACCGGCCGCGTTGCCGTCACCATCCAACGTGATCGCGGCGACCTTTTCCTCGGCTTCTTTCAGCTTCTGCTCGCACCGCGCCTTGAGGGCCGCGCCGCGTTCGTAAAGCTTGATGGAATCCTCCAGCGCCACGTCACCGCGTTCCAGCTTGCCGACAACCTGTTCCAACTCGGCCATCGCGGCCTCGAAACTCATTTCTTCAATTGGGGTGTCAGACATGGGGCGGGATCCTTTGCGCGTGTTTCTGCCGCGCCAACATAGCCGCGCGGCGGCCAAGGTTCAATTCGGTTGACGCGTCGTGGCGCAATCGCGGATTGTGGGGGTATGAACATCATCGAAACCGACAATGTCACGCTTTACCCTGAACAGGCGCTTGCCGCGCTGAACCGGCTTGAAACCGCGTTGGAAACCGCGCGCCCGGGGGCGCAGGTGGATCAGGCGCTGCGCTTTGTGCCCGGTAAACGCGCGGTGTTCCTGGGCCGCGACTGGCCCGCGTCAGAAGGGCGCGACGTGGTGTTTCGGATCTATCTTGAAGAGGGGAACGATAACGAACCCGCGCGGGAATGGGACGAAATGAACCGCGCCTGGGACATGGTGGCCAAACCACCCTATCGCGTGGCGGAACCCTATTTCTTTGACGCAGAAACGCGCGTGTTGGGGCAGGAATACGTGACCGGCACGCCGCTTCTCAAACATATGTGGGGGTTGGACCGGGAAGACCGCGCGCCCCATATGACCGCGCTGGCCGAATGGTTCCACTGGTATACCGCACCCTCGCTGGAATGGCGCGACATGAACCTGCACAAATGGAAGAAAAAAGCGGCCGAAGCGGCGGCGACCCAGACCCATCCAGAGTTGCAGGCCATCGAATCCCGCGTGTTGCGCAAGATGAACCAACTGTCCCGCCGGTTGAAAGGCGAACAGGGCCGCGAGGCGCTGTGCCATGCGGATTACCACGCCAATAACCTGATCCTTGGCCCGCGTGGATTGACCGGCATCGACCTTGGCGGCAAACGCCGGATGCCGATTTACAAGGACATCGCCCGGGTTTTGACCCATATGTCCCGTCGCGGCCATTTCGCCGGAGAAGACCGCCGGTTCGGGGTTGATGCGCTTGCCTATCAGGCGTTTGTAGAGGCATTTGAAATGACCGAGCTGGAAGCCACGGCTATCCTGCCCTTCTGGATCTGTTTTGAAACGCTGATCAAGGTTGAGCACCCCCAAATGCCCGCCCACCGGGTGCGCCACGGGGTCAAGCTTGCCAAAACCCTGTTTCGGGATCTGCGGGATAATTGACAGACATCGCCCGATTGATCACCCGGGCAACAGGCCGGGCAGCGCCCACTCCAGACGGGCACAAGCATCGGCGTTCAAACGGCCCACACATGTCCACCCAAAATACACCTTGAAATTATTAAAGCGTCCTGCGCGGGCATGAGGTGGCCGTGTTGATATCCTGCCTCGCCCCGACATCCACACCCGTTTGGCGGGCGGCCCAGGGGTCGGGCGGTTCCTCGCGCGGGTCATCCTCACTTACCGCGCCGCCAACTCTCGCACATGCTCCGCCACGCTTTCGCCCAGCGCGCGCAGGTCATACCCGCCTTCCAAAACGGACACCACACGCCCTTCGCAATGGGTGTCGGCCAGATCGCAAATCCTTTGGGTCAGCCACACGAAGTCCTCGGTCTGCCAGTTCAGGTTGGCCAAAGGGTCATCGGCATGGGCGTCGAACCCTGCCGAAATCAGGATCATCTGCGGTTCAAACGCGTCTACGCGCGGAAAGATATGATCGGCATAGGCGCGGCGCATCTCCATCCCGCCGGTCTGGGGCGCAAGGGGCAGGTTGATCACGTTGTCATGGGCTCCGCGCTCATGGGCTTCGCCTGTGCCCGGCCACAATGGCATCTGCTGGCTGGTCGCGAATAACGTGCGCGGCTCGTCCCACAGCAAATCCTGGGTGCCATTGCCGTGGTGTACGTCGAAATCAATCACGGCGACCCGCTTTAACCCATGGCTGTCCAGCGCGTGTTTGGCGGCAATAGAGACATTCCCAAACAGGCAGAACCCCATCGGTTTTGCGGTTTCCGCATGGTGCCCGGGGGGGCGTGTCGCGACAAAGGCATTGCGGACCTCACCGGCCATCACCGCGTCCACGGCGGCAACAACTCCGCCCACCGCCCGGCGCGCGGCCTGCATACTGCCCGCGCTCATATGGGTGTCGGCGTCCAACTGTCCGGGGGCGTGGCTGTCGATAAATCGCAGGTAATCCTCGGGATGACAGCGCAGGATATCTTCGTCCTTGCCCAACGGTGCCTCGCGCCGGTCCAGCCCGTCGATACCCTCAAGGGCAGAGGCGATGGATTTCAACCGCGCCACCTGCTCCGGGTGTCTGGGCGGGGTGACATGATCAAGACAGTCGGGATGGGTATAAAGCAATGTGGTCATGGGGTCAGGAAACGCGATTTTGCCGGTCGGAACAAGGGGGGCGTTCGCGCCAATTCGCGAAAAACAGGCCGTGCGCCCAATCAAAGCGCATCGGCCATGCCCGGTCCATCATCCCTTCGCCATTACCCTTTCAACGCCTCTTTCAAATCATAAAGCGCCTGTAGCGCCTCGCGTGGGGTCATCTCGTCGGGGTGGATTTCGGCCAGCCGGGCCTCGACCACGCTGTCCCTGGCCACCGATGTGGGCGGCGGCGGGGGTACGGCGGAAAAAAGCGGCAGGTCGTCGATCAACGCTTTCTGCTTGCCGCCCCCTTCGCGTTCGCCTTTTTCCAGCGCCTCCAACACGACCTTGGCCCGGGCCACCACCGCGTCGGGCAACCCGGCCAGCTTGGCCACCTGCACCCCGTATGACCGGTCCGCCGCGCCCTTTTTGACCTCGTGCAGGAACACGACCTCGCCTTCCCATTCCCGTACCGTCACGGTGGCGTTCTCCACCCGGTCCAACTTGGACGACAGCGAGGTCATCTCGTGATAATGGGTCGCGAACAACGCCCGGCATCCGTTGGCGTCGTGCAGATGTTCCAGAGTGGCCCAGGCGATCGACAGCCCGTCATAGGTCGCCGTGCCGCGCCCGATTTCGTCCAGAATGACAAGCGCGTGATCATCCGCCTGGTTCAGAATGGCGGCGGTTTCCACCATTTCCACCATGAAGGTCGACCGCCCCCGGGCAAGATCATCGCTGGCACCTACACGGCTGAACAACTGGCTCACCAACCCGATTTCGGCGGCCTTGGCGGGGACATAGGACCCCATCTGCGCCAATACCGCGATCAACGCATTCTGGCGCAGGAAGGTCGATTTACCCGACATGTTCGGCCCGGTGAGAAGCCAGATGTCGTCGCCGTCTCCAAGGGTACAGTCATTGGCAATGAACGGCTCTCCGCTGGATTTCAAACTGCGTTCGACGACCGGATGCCGTCCGCCGGTGATCAACAGTTTGCGGCTTTCATCCACCACCGGCCGACACCAGTTTTCACCACGCGCCAGATCGGCCAACGCGGTGGCCAGATCAAGTTCGGCCAGCGCCCGGGCGCATTGGAACAGCGCGTCTGCCTGTTCCAATATCGCGCCACTCAAGGTGGAATAGAGCCGCCTTTCAATCTCGATCGCCCGTCCCCCGGCGTTCAATATACGGGTCTCCATTTCCGACAACGGCACGGTGGTGAACCGCACCTGATTGGCCGTGGTCTGGCGATGTTTGAACGTGTCGGACAGGGGCTCGGACAACATTTTTTCCGCATGGGTTGCGGTGACTTCAACGAAATACCCCAGCACATTGTTGTGCTTGATCTTAAGACTTTGAATCCCGGTCAGATCGGCATATTCTGCCTGCATCGCCGCGATAACACCGCGCCCTTCGTCGCGCAGGCGGCGGCAGTCGTCCAATTCCTCGTCGAACCCTTCGGCAATGAAACCACCGTCGCGCGCCAACAAAGGCGGTTCGGCGATCAAGGCCTGATCCAGCAACTCCAACAGTCTGTCATGCCCCACCAGCGCGCCTGTCGCTTCGGCCAGCAGTTCGGGCAGCTCGATATCGGCCACCAGACCGGCGATGGCCTCGGCTTGTTCCAACCCATTGCGGATCGCGGCAAGATCCCGTGGCCCACCCCGTTCAAGCCCAAGCCGCGACATGGCGCGGTCAAGGTCGGGCACCCGACGCAGGTTTTCGCGAAGTTCCGATGAAGTACGACCCTGTTCCAGCCCGAATTGCACCGCATCCAACCGTGCCCGCACTACCGAAACCACCCGCGAAGGGGATGAAATGCGCCGTTCCAGCAACCGCGCGCCGCCTGCCGTTACCGTTCGGTCAATTGCGCCGATCAACGACCCGGCCCGCCCGCCATTCATGGCGCGGGTCAGTTCCAGGTTCACCCGCGTGGCGGCATCAATCTGCATCACCCGCGATTCGGCTTCGCGTATCGGTGGGCGCAGCAGGGGCAGCTTGCCTTTCTGCGTGATCTCAAGATATTCGACCACCGCACCCATGGCCGACAATTCGGGGCGGGTGAAATTGCCGAACCCTTCCAGCGACCCAACCCCGAAAAGATCGGTCAACCGCTTTTCGGCGGCAGAGGAATCAAACGCCGCACGGCCCAAGGGCGTGATCGACGCGCCCGTCTCGCCTATTACCTCATCCAGGTCGCGCTCTGCGCTTTCGCTGACCACCACCTCGGAGGGGCCTAACCGCGCCAGTTCGGGCCCCAGCCGCACGGGGGCCAATGGCATCACGTGGAACGCGCCGGTGGAAATATCGACCCAGGCCAACGCCGCTTCGCCCCGCACATCGCCATAGGCGCAGAGGTAATTGTGCCGCCGCGCCTCAAGCAGCGAATCCTCGGTCAGGGTGCCGGGCGTGACCAACCGCACCACGTCGCGGCGCACCACCGATTTCGACCCGCGCTTTTTCGCTTCGGCGGGGTTTTCCATCTGTTCACAAACGGCGACCCGGAACCCCTTGCGGATCAGGGTCAGCAAATACCCTTCCGCCGAATGCACCGGCACGCCGCACATCGGGATGTCTTCGCCCAGATGTTTGCCGCGTTTGGTCAACGCGATATCCAACGCTTCGGCCGCCGCCACCGCGTCGTCGAAAAACATCTCGTAAAAATCGCCCATGCGATAGAACAACAACGCGGTCGGATACTGCGCCTTGATCTCAAGAAACTGCGCCATCATCGGCGTTACGGCGGCTTTGGCTGATGTCACGGATGTCCCCCCGGAGGTCCTGTTCGTGCGACATTACAAAGCCCCGCAGTCGGACGAAAGGGCGAGTTTTGGTTGAGGCGACACAATCGACCATGTAAGAGGCATCAACTCACGCACGGAAATGATACGTCCCATGTCGAAAACCAAAGTTACCCCCGAAGACGCGCTTGCCTTTCACCTTGAACCCAGCCCGGGCAAATTCGAGGTCACGGCGACGGTTCCCATGACCACCCAGCGCGACCTGTCGCTGGCCTATTCGCCCGGTGTCGCGGTGCCGTGCGAAGCGATCGCGGCCAACCCGGAAACGGCCTATGACTATACCAACAAGGGCAACCTTGTGGCGGTGATTTCGAACGGGACGGCGGTTCTGGGTCTGGGCAACCTTGGCGCGCTGGGCTCCAAACCGGTGATGGAGGGCAAGGCGGTGCTGTTCAAGCGCTTTGCCGACGTGAATTCCATCGACATCGAACTGGACACCGAAGACCCGCAGAAATTCATCGACGCGGTGAAATTGATGGGTCCCACCTTTGGCGGCATCAATCTCGAAGATATCAAGGCGCCCGAATGTTTCATCATCGAACAGACGTTGAAGGAACAGATGGACATCCCGGTGTTCCACGACGACCAACATGGCACCGCCGTGATCTGTGCCGCCGGTCTGATCAATGCGCTGCATCTTTCGGGGAAAAAGATCGAAGATGTGAAAATCGTGCTCAATGGCGCGGGTGCGGCGGGGATCGCCTGTATCGAACTTTTGAAATCCATGGGGGCGCGGCACGAAAACTGTATCGTCTGTGACACCAAGGGCGTGATTTACCAAGGCCGGACCGAGGGCATGAACCAGTGGAAATCGGCCCACGCGGTGAACACCGATCTGCGCACTCTGGAAGAGGCGATGAAAGGGGCCGACGTCTTTCTTGGTGTGTCGGTCAAGGGGGCGGTGACGCAACAGATGGTGGCCGATATGGCCGACAACCCGGTGATCTTTGCCATGGCCAATCCCGACCCGGAAATCACCCCGGAAGAGGCGCACGAGGTCCGCGTGGACGCCATCGTCGCGACGGGTCGCTCGGATTACCCGAACCAGGTGAACAACGTGCTGGGCTTCCCGTACCTGTTCCGCGGGGCGCTTGATATCCACGCGCGCGCGATCAATGACGAAATGAAAATCGCCTGCGCCGAAGCGCTGGCCGTTCTGGCCCGGGAAGACGTGCCGGATGAGGTGGCGATGGCCTATGGGCGCAAGCTGACCTTTGGCCGCGATTACATCATCCCCACGCCGTTTGACCCGCGCCTGATCTACGTGATTCCGCCTGCGGTGGCCAAGGCGGGGATGGATACCGGCGTGGCGCGGCGTCCCATCATCGACATGGACGCCTATGAACAATCGCTGAAATCGCGGATGGACCCGACCGCCAACATCATGCGCGGCATCCATGCCCGTGCGCGCGCCAGTCAGGCGACGATGATCTTTGCCGAAGGCGACGACCCCCGTGTGCTGCGCGCCGCCGTGCAATATCAACGCAGCGGGTTCGGCAAGGCCGTGGTCGTGGGACGCGAAGACGATGTGAAACAAAAACTCACCACCGAAGGTCTGGGCGACGCCGTGCGCGAACTGACCGTGGCCAATGCCGCCAACACGCCGCATTTGTCCGCATACAAGGATTTCCTTTACGAACGCCTGCAACGCAAAGGCTTTGATCGCCATGACGTGCATCGGATGGCGGCGCGGGATCGTCACGTTTTTGCCTCGCTGATGCTGGCCCATGGCCATGGCGATGGGCTGGTGACAGGCGCGACGCGCAAATCGGCGCATGTGCTTCAATTGATCAACCACGTGTTTGATGCTGACCGTGAACACGGTGCCGTGGGTGTTACCGCGTTGCTGCACAAAGGGCGGATTGTGCTGATCTCTGACACGCTGGTCCATGAATGGCCCGACGAAGAGGATCTGGCCAATATCGCTGAACGCTCTGCCGATGTGGCGCGCCACCTTGGGCTTGAACCCCGGGTTGCCTTCGTATCCTTCTCGACATTCGGCTACCCGGTGTCCGAACGCGCCGAAAAGATGCACCTCGCGCCCAAAGTGTTGGAAACGCGCGGTGTCGGCTTTGAATTCGAAGGTGAAATGACCGTCGATGTGGCGCTGAATGAAGCGACTCAGGCGAGCTACCCGTTCCAGCGTCTGACCGGTCCGGCTAATGTTCTGGTGGTGCCGGCGCGGCACTCGGCGTCGATCTCGGTCAAGCTGATGCAGGAAATGGCCGGGGCCACCGTGATCGGTCCGATCCTCTCGGGCGTAGACAAGTCGATCCAGATTTGCTCCTCTGCATCTACGGTGAACGACATTCTCAACATGGCGGCGCTGGCAGCTTGCAAGGTGGGCTGACGGGCGCTGTCTACTTTTTCGGGGGGCACCTTTCATGACCATCTACAATCTGGGCTCGATCAATGCCGACCTGTTTTATTCGGTGCCGCACCTGCCGGCGCCGGGGGAAACGCTCGCGGCCACCGGCCATCACACCGGTCTGGGCGGCAAGGGGGCGAACCAATCGGTGGCGGCGGCGCTGGCCGGGTCGGATGTGGTGCATATCGGTGCGGTTGGGCCGGACGGCGGCTGGGCCGTGAACCGGATGCGGGACTTTGGCGTGGATACCGCCCATGTGCGCACCGTTGACACCCCCACCGCTCATGCCGTTATCAATGTGGATCCAAAGGGTGAAAATGCAATTGTCATTTATCCCGGCGCGAATATGGAACAGTCTCTCACCCAGCTGGAATCGACCCTGTCCGCGGCCAGCAAAGGCGACACACTGCTGTTGCAGAATGAAACCAACCTGGTGGTTGAGGCGGCGGAAATGGCCTCGGCTCGCGGGATTGACGTGATCTATTCGGCCGCGCCCTTTGACTCGGATGCCACCCGTGCGGTGCTGCCTTTCGTCGATCTGCTGGTGATGAACGCGGTTGAGGCGGATCAGCTGACCCGCGCCATGAATCTTGACCTCGCCCATGTGCCGGTGCCTCATATCCTTGTGACTCACGGGGCCAGGGGGGCGACCTGGCATGATCAGGCGCAGGCAAGACAGGTAGAGTGTGCCGCCTTTCCCGTAACCCCCGTTGATACCACGGGGGCCGGGGATTGTTTTATCGGCTATGTGGCTGCCGGGTTGGATCAGGGTCTGAAACCTCGTGAGGCGATGCGGCTCGCGGCGGCGGCCTCGGCGATTCAGGTCACGCGCCCCGGCACGGCAGAGGCAATTCCCACCCGCGCTGATGTGGATGCGTTTTTAGAGGGGTAGGAGGGGGCGCTTCTGCGCGGCCAACCCTCAATGTGCAAACGCGGCCTGGCTGCCCCACAATTGTTTCACCGTCGCATCGCGGCCACAGGCTTTGCGATACCGTTTATAGGCTTCAGACTGGCGTTTGGGGCCGAACCGGGTAATCACCAGTTTGGTGCCTTTGTAATAGTCCTGATGATAATCTTCGGCCTTGTAGAACGGTTTGGCAGACAGGATCGGGGTCACGATCTTTTTGCCCAGCGCCTTTTGCGCCTCGGCCTTGGCCCTCTCCGCTATCGCTCTTTCCGCCGGGTTAGAGACGAAAATGGCGGTGCGATAGGATGGGCCACGGTCACAGAACTGTCCCCCCGCATCCGTAGGATCAACCGAGCGGAAGAATTTGGCCAACAGCTCCTCGCGGCTGACCTTGCTGCTGTCGAATGTGATCTGTACGGCCTCGTAATGGCCGCTGCCGCCGCGTGTCACTTCTTTGTAGGTCGGGTTCGCGGTTTTGCCGCCCGTGTATCCCGACACCGCGCCGCGCACGCCTTTGACGCTTTCGAAATCGGATTCGACACACCAGAAACAGCCCCCCGCAACGATAAGCGTGTCACGCGACCCCGCTTCGGCACGGGCGCATTGCAATGCAAACGCCGTGACCAGCGCGATGATCAGAGCAAGCGGCTTCATGTCGGTCAAACGAATATCCATGGGTCGGGCCTCCTTTGCGCCAACCCTGCCCGCGCCCGCGCGCCGCAACAATCCCCTGCAATCCAATGTCACGCAGAGGTGAGCTTGCGTTACGCGACTCCCCAACCTAAAGCGTTTCCACATCACTCTGAATGACAATGCCACACTACCTGATGATGTAGACGTGTTTGGTCCCTATGATACCCGTCAAGCGCTATTAGCTTCAGGCGCGCCGTTGGTTGAAGTCTATGGTTCGCCGGAGCGGAGGTTTGGAATGCGGCGCAGATGATCTGGAACAATGGTTGGCAAGGAGACATTAGCCTTGAAAATGGAGCTTGGATTGTGGACAATGCGCATGGTGGTACATACCGTATTGTACCGTTCACGGGGCCCGCAACGGATGGGTATGTCATACTTGGACCGAGGCCTAACGGAAGAGTGCTCGGGACAATTCACTCCCATCCCGTACGGGGCGGTCTGCGGTGGGTCAATGCGCACCCGAGTGTTCCGGATGTCAGCTCCACTCGGTGGGCTGGTTTCACGACCTCTGCAATTGTTAGCGAAGGTGGCGTTTCTATCTTTGTTCCTCACTAGCGCAGTGTATGGAGATGAAACCGAACTGGACGCTGCAACAATTCGGATACTTGGTGTTCAGGATTGCGGTAAGGTACTCGACTCTGATCAGAAATCAAGAATAGCGAAAGCCGTTAGAAAAAGAGTTGTTAGAAAATACTCAACCGACATCCCGCTAACAGATGAGGAAGTGGTTTTTGATTGTGGGGCGTATTTTGTATACTATTCGTTTTTACCACCGAGGTCAGGCTCAATACGTTTTGGCGGCAACGTGCATTCAATTGTTCTGAAGCCAAAGATAGTGGTTTATACTTATATGCAGCCTTAATAGTCGATGTGACGGGATTGCCAAGTTGTTTGTGGCTGTCGAAGCCGGTAGAGGTCTGGCATGCTGATCCCATCTTCCATGCCGGGCCTGAAGGGCTATCGTTTCCCTCGCG
>PDWI01001603.1_pt1 | contig 35814 bp, 32 predicted proteins | sample 1430891 | NCBI WGS metagenome assembly PDWI01 (sample SAMN01162508, study PRJNA174530) | Oral metagenome, whole genome shotgun sequencing project. | biome: Marine environment; feature: Marine mammal; material: Swab sample of the gingival sulcus; isolation source: swab sample of gingival sulcus... | reverse complement strand
AACTCGGCCATCTCTGTTGTCTGGCCTTTCATCTCGCTGTCGCCGCTGACAGAGAAATCGACCACCCCGTCTTCTATCGAGAAGCTGGCACGACCCTTCCGGCTATATCAAGGCCGGGCAGTGTACTCCAGCCGGCCATATTGGCAGCGGCGTTGTACGTGTTGGCGGCAGTTTTTGTCTGGTTATGCTACTATTCGATTGCCGGCGAGAAAGCAGATTGTGGGTTCTTTGAGCGGGCATATCTTTGTCCAGTTTTTGGCTGCAGGCGAAAATGGATCCTCATGTTGTCTGCCACAAGACCGGCAGTGATTGTTGCCGTCGGCAGGTCTGCAGTCCCGGGCGGTCCCCGGTGCGATAACAGGGGTGGCGGCTGACGCGTCTTTCTGTTGTTCGGAGGGGACGGCCGATGCCTTTTGTCGATATTTCAGGATGTTATTTTTAGAAAGATACCTATGAGAGCAGTTGTTTTTGCCTACAGTCAGACAGGCTGTGCCGGGTTTTCACACATAAAGACAGTGAAAACGAGCAGATATGGTTCGATTCGGTGGCTGAGCTTGCCGCCGGAAACGGTCTTGCTGTCCATGCACCGGAGGAGATCAACCATCCGCTCTGGCTGGCGCGGATTGCCGGGCTGGAGCCGGATATCCTCTTCTCCTTTTACTATCGCAGTCTGCTCAGCGAAGAGCTGCTGGCGATTCCGAAGCTGGGCGGTTACAACCTCCACGGCTCGCTGCTGCCGAAGTACCGTGGACGCTGCCCGGTCAACTGGGTGCTGGTCAACGGTGAGAAGGAGACCGGGGTCACCCTGCACCGGATGACGCCACGCCCTGATGACGGTGATATTATTGGTTGCAGGCGGGTCGCCATTGACGCGGAGGAGACCGCTCTCAGTCTGCACCGTAAAATCGCCGCCGCCGGAAAAGAGCTGCTCGCTGAACTGGTGCCGAAGCTTGCAGACGGTACTGCGGTCGCCACCCCGCAGGATGAGAGCGAGGCGAGTTACTACGGTGGACGTACGCCGGCCGATGGCGAGATCGAGTGGAGCCGTCCGGCCGCCGAGGTCGGCAATCTGGTGCGCGCCGTCACCCGCCCATGGCCGGGGGCCTTTTCGTGGCTTGGCGACCGGCGCATCTTTTTCTGGCGGGTGAAGGCGGTTGATCTGCCTGCAGAGGACGTTCCCGGGACCATCGTCAACACCTCACCGCTGACGATTGCCTGCGGCAGCGGCGCGGTGGAGGTCGACTTTGCCGAAAGTGACGAGGGACTCTATTCGTCAGCAGCGCAGCTGGTAACCGAGCTCAACATGGCGGTCGGGATGCGCCTTGGGGCCCGGTCGACCCGGCGGTCTCCGGCGCGGAAGACCCAGGTGCTCATTCTCGGGGTCAACGGCTTTATCGGCAACCATCTCAGCGAACGCCTCCTTGCCAGCGGCCGTTACGAGGTCTACGGCATGGATCTGCGCTGCAACACCCTGACCCGGCTGCTCGCCAACCCTGATTTTCACTTTACCGAGGGAGATATCTCGATCCAGCGGGAGTGGATTGAGTACCATGTGCGCAAGTGCGATATCGTGCTGCCGCTGGTGGCGATCGCCACCCCGATTGAGTACGTGCGCAATCCACTCAGGGTCTTTGAACTCGATTTTGAGGAGAACCTGCGCGTGGTGCGCTACTGCGCGAGGTATGGCAAGAGGCTGCTCTTCCCGTCGACATCGGAGGTGTACGGCATGTGCACCGATGACGAGTTTGACGAGAGGAGTTCCAACCTTGTTCTCGGCCCGATCCACAAACAGCGGTGGATCTACTCCTGCTCCAAGCAGATGCTCGACCGGGTTATCTGGGCGTACGGCAGCGGTGAAGGGCTGCCGTTTACCCTCTTTCGCCCCTTCAACTGGATCGGCCCGCGGCTCGATTCGCTCGAATCGGCACGGATCGGCAGTTCACGGGTGATTACCCGGTTTATCCTCAATCTTGTCGAGGGAACGCCGACCCGTCTCGTTGACGGCGGCACCCAGAAGCGCTGTTTTACCGATGTCAAAGACGGGGTCGAGTGCCTTTTCCGCATTATTGAAAACAGGGATGACCGCTGCAACGCCCAGATCTTCAATATCGGCAATCCCGACAACGAGTACAGTATGATCGAGTTGGCGCGGATTCTGCGAGAGAAGTTTGACGCCCATCCCCGCCGCAGCGAGTTCCCTCCGGATGCGGGACTGCAGTATGTCGAGGCGCGCGCCTTCTACGGCAGGGGATATCAGGATGTGCAGCATCGCCGGCCCTCGATCACCCGGGCAAGAAGGCTTTTGGGCTGGGAGCCGCAGGTCAGCTTTGAAGAGAGTGTCGAGCAGACGCTTGACTACTTTCTCGAGGATGCGGTGACGGCGATGAGAGAGGGACGGTGACCGCAACGACGGTCGGCCTGCGGGTGGATGTCGATACCCTGCGCGGGACACGACACGGGGTGCCGACGCTGCTTGAGATTTTGCGGAAACGGCAGATTCACGCCGGTTTCTTCTTTTCGGTGGGGCCGGACAATATGGGACGCCATCTCCGGCGACTGCTGCGCCCGCGCTTTCTGCTCAAGATGCTTCGCAGCGACGCGCCCGGGCTCTATGGCTGGGATATCCTCTTGAAGGGAACGCTGTGGCCGGGGCCGCTGATCGGCAGCCGCTGCGCAGAGGTGATCCGGGCCACCGCCGAAGCGGGGCATGAGGTCGGGCTGCACGCGTGGGATCACCACGGCTGGCAGGCGGGGATCGAACGGTTCAGCGAGGCCGAGGTCGAGGCGCCTGTCGCCCGCGGCTGTGAGGAGATTGCACGGATAACCGGCCGGCCTCCGGACTGTTTTGCCGCGCCCGGCTGGCGGGTAAGCGCTGCCGCCCTTGCCGCTCTTGAAAAATTCCCCTTCCGCTACCGCTCTGACTGTCGCGGTGACTCGCCGTTTCTGCCCCTGCCTGCGACCGGCAGCGCCTCCTCGACCCCGCAGCTTCCCAACACCCTGCCCACCTACGATGAGCTGGTCGGCAGCGGCTGCCGCCGTGCCGACTGCAATCGGATTCTGCTTGAGGATATCAGGCCGGGAGGTTTCAACCTGCTGACCATCCACGCCGAGGCCGAAGGAGGCGTCTGTGCGGCGATGTTTGCAGAGTTTCTCGCTGTTGCGGCCGGGCGCAACATCTCGTTTGTCCCGCCCGGGAGACTGCTGGCCGAGGTTGACCGCAGCGGAGAAGAGCTGCCGCTCTGCCCGATCGAGAGGGGGCGGGTGGCAGGCAGAGAAGGGTTTGTCTCGGTGCAGGGCGCAGCGCGTTCCGGATAACTGCGGCACCTGTTTCTCTTTGGCTGTTCTTTTTCCGGGGCAGTTCTCTGCTTGAAAAATATGCGGCCTGCGGGTAATTTTCTGGACGCTTTCAGCCATCTCTTCCGTCAATGCGTACCCCGGATTCTGATCGGCAAGGGTTTTTGAGAAATCTTTATAGTTGTAATGATATCATCCAGCTAAAGACAAAAACTCCTCAGGAATCCGGGTCGCCCCGCAGACTCCGACTGACTATGCGAAGACTTCTTCTGCCGTTGCTGCCGCTGCTCTTTTTCACGGTTGCCTATATCCTTCCCCTTGACGCACGCAGTCTGCTGCGCCCGGATGAGACCCGGTACGCTGAAATTCCGCGGGAGATGATCACTTCCGGCCACTGGGTGACACCAAAGCTGGCCGGTGCCCGCTATTTTGAGAAACCGCCGCTCGGTTACTGGCTTATCGCTTTTTCCGAGCAGTATTTTGGGGAGAGCAAGTTTGCGGTGCGGCTGCCTTCGGCTGTCGGTACAGGTGCTACTGCGGTGGTGCTGTTTCTGTTGAGTTTTACCGCACTGCGCAAAAGCCGCAGGGTGCCTGCGGCAGAGAAGCTGCGATCGGCTGAGCGGCGCCGGCGGAAACGGGCGGAACCGCAGCCGGAACAGGCAGAAGGTACGGAAAGTGAACAGCCCGACGCAACCGTCTCCATGTTGACTCTGTCGCCGCTGGTTACGGCGTCTCTTGCGGCCCTGATTTACCTCTCCTGCTGCGGCGTTTTTGCGGTCGGAACGACGGCGGTCCTCGACGGGATCTTCACCTTCCATGTTACCGCAATTTTTGCCTCTTTTTACGCGGCCTCAGAGTTGCGGCGGGGGTCACCGGGCGAGTGGCTGCTGCTCGCCTCTGCCGGACTTTTCTGCGCGGCCGCCTTTCTTACCAAGGGGTTTCTCGCCGTTGTTCTGCCGATCATTGTGCTGGTACCGTGGCTGCTGTGGCAGCGGCGCTTTGCTGATATTCTGCGGATGAGCTGGCTGCCGCTGCTGGTCGCCTTCTTTGTGGTGCTGCCGTGGGTTCTGCAGATCAACTGGTGGGAGAAAGATTTCTGGCGCTTCTTTATCGTCAATGAGCATCTGCGCCGGTTTATGGGCGGGGACGCACAGCACGCCGAACCGTTCTGGTTCTTCTTCTTCAAGGCACCGGTGCTGCTCTTTCCGTGGCTGATGATGGTACCGGCGGCGGTCGCGGGGCTGCTGCTGCGCAGGGAGGACGGCGGCGGCGACATCACTTCCGGAGAGGGACGGCTGCTCTGTTTCTGTTTCTTTTGGGCGGTGCTGCCATTTCTCTTCTTTTCGCTCTCAAGCGGGAAGCTGCTCACCTATATCCTGCCCTGCCTGCCGCCGGTTGCGCTGTTGATCGCTGTCGGCCTCGGACGGCTCTTTGCCCTCAGAGAGGGACGCGGGCTGTTTGCGATGGGGACGGTGCTGACCGCACTGGTTGCGCTTGTGGCGCTGGCGCTGCTGATCTATGTCCAGATTTTCGGGGTTGAGGGGCTGCGCCGTGTTACCGGGGTGCCCGGAGGGACACCTCTCTACGCCGATAACGTTAAAGCGGCGATCGCCGGCGGAGGTCTGCTGGTACTGCTGCTCTTTCTGCAGCGGGCGCGCTTCGGTCCGGCGGCGGGCTCGGGGATCGTCAGGCTCTCTGCCTTTGGTCTTGCTCCGCTGCTGCTCTATGCGGTCAGTCCGTGGATGATTCCCGATCAGATGGTCGAAAAGCGGATGCCGGGACCGCTCCTTGAACGTTATGCCGATCGCATTTCGGCTGACGATATTATTGTCTCCGGCGACAGCTGTCTGCGCGCGGTCTGCTGGTACTGGAAGCGGACCGATGTCCATGCGGTCGAGTGGGCGGGCGAGTTGACCTACGGCTTTACCCGTGACGATGAGAATCTGCATGGAGTAAAGAGAATTCTGACCCTTGGCGATATTCGCAGGCTGGCGAGGAGATACCCGAACCGTGTTGTGATGGTGATTCGCAGTGTCTATAAAGAGGGGTGGAAAAATCAGCTGCCAAAACCGCTTTTTATCGCGTCAAGCGGCGCTGAGGGGTTTACAATAATGAGATTTTAACCCCTCTTTCTGAGGAGTTTTTGGCTTTGTTTAGAAATTTGATATTACAATGAAGATGTAAGCTGTTCTGAGAGCCAAAAACTCCCCCTGCGGGTCGGCGATTTTTTCGCCGCTCTTTGCTGTCGGGGCGTTCCGTGCAGTACACTGCAACGTGAACGCCCCGCAGCTTCGATCGGCAAAAAACTTTGCCGATCAGAAAGAGGGGTTCCCCGTCTTTCTGAGGAGTTTTTGGCTTTGTTTAGAAATTTGATATTACAATGAAGGTGTAAGCTGTTCTGAGAGCCAAAAACTCCCCCTGCGGGTCGGCGATTTTTTCGCCGCTCTTTGCTGTCGGAGCGTTCCGTGCAGTACACTGCAACGTGAACGCCCCGCAGCTTCGATCGGCAAAAAACTTTGCCGATCAGAAAGAGGGGTTCCTCGTCTTTCAGAGGAGTTTTTGGCTTTGATGAGGAATTTGATATTACAATGAAGATGTAAGTTGTTCTGAGAGCCAAAAACTCCCCCTGCGGGTCGGCGATTTTTTTGCCGCTCTTTGCTGTCGGGGCGTTTTGTGCAGTACACTGCAACGTGAACGCCCCGCACCTTCGATCGGCAAAAAACTGTGCCGATCAGAAAGACGGGTTCCCCGTCTTTCTGAAGAGTTTTTGGTTTTGATGAGGTCTGCACGTTTCGTGCAGTACAGAAGATGAATACCTGACGGATGTTTGCCATGAAAAAATTTCTGCTTTTTATTTTTCTTTTTTTCAGCGCGGTGCCGACACTGGCGGCAAAGCCGGTCTTTTTTGTCTCGATAGTGCCGCAACGGTATTTTCTCACCCGGCTTCTCGGTGACAGCGCCGAGATCCGGGTGCTGGTGCCGCCGGGGGCAAGTCCGGCCACCTACGAACCGAAGCCGTCACAGATGGCGGCTCTGGCAAAGGCGAAGGCGCTGTTTACCATCGGTGTCCCGTTTGAAGGCGCCTGGCTGCCCCGGCTCAGGGCGGCTGCCCCGGATCTGCGTGTTATCGCCACCGATGCCGGGATCAGCAAACAGCCGATCGGCGATCATCAGGAGGCAGAGGAGGATGGCGGACATCAGGATCGTCAAGAGCATCAGGGACATTCCGGGCACGAAGGCCAGGAAGGCCATCACCGGCATCACCGAGGACTTGACCCCCATATCTGGCTGTCGCCGCCACTGGTGAAAAAGCAGGTTGTCACCATCGCCGCTGCCCTTGAGCAGATGCTGCCCGACGAGGCAGACAAAATCGCCGCCAACAGAGACAGCTTTCTCTCCGCAATAGATGAGCTTGACAGCGAACTGCACACGATCCTTGCCGGCCGGCAGGGGATGACGTTTATGGTTTTTCACCCCTCCTGGGGCTACTTTGCGACAGAGTACGGTCTGCATCAGCAGGCGGTCGAGATCGAGGGCAAGGCTCCCAAACCGGCACAGCTTGCCGCCTTTATCGAGAAGGCGAAGGCGATGGGGATCCGCACCATTTTCGTACAGCCGCAGTTTTCGACCAGGGCAGCAGAGGTTGTCGCCGCAGAGACCGGTGCGGTGGTGACGGTGGCGGATCCGCTCGCTGAGCAGTGGGCCGCAAATCTGCGCCGGGTGGCGCGGCTTCTTGCCGGCGAAGCTGCAGGGAAGAGACCGTGAGTGAGGCGTTTGTTGAGTTGAACAATGTCTCCTTTTCCTATGGGGTCAGACCGGAGTTGCACGATGTCTGTCTCAAGGTGCAGCGGGGAGATTTCCTTGCCGTTATCGGTCCCAACGGCGGTGGCAAGACGACGCTGATAAAGCTGATCCTCGGTCTGCTCTCTCCCGACAGCGGGACGATTCGGGTGGCAGGGGGCAGGCCCGGCGAGCGGCTGGGACTGGTCGGCTATGTTCCCCAGCAGACCGGGCAGAACCACAGTTTTCCGGCGACAGCCCTTGAGGTGGTGACGATGGGGCTGTTTGCTCCCGGCCGCCGTTTTTTCCGCCGCGGCGCCGAGGACCGCAGGCGTGCGCTCGCAGCGCTTGAGCGTCTCGGGCTTGGCGGGGTTGCCGACCGGCGTATCGGTGATCTCTCCGGCGGCCAGCTGCAGCGGGTGCTGATCGCCCGGGCGCTGGTCTCTGAGCCTGAGCTGATGATCTTTGATGAGCCGACGGCAAGCCTTGATACCCATGCCCAGAGCGATTTTTTTCAGCTGCTCTCCGAGCTTGGTCACAGCTGTACGATCATTGTCGTCAGTCACGATCTGCTGGCGGTGGCGACCCACGCCCGCCGGGTGGCCTGTGTCAACCGTACACTCCACAGCCACGAGCATGTCGGCACCGCCGGCGAGCTGATCGATGCGATCTACTCTTCACAGCGGACTCCCGGCTGTCCGGTCGAGCAGCTGCGGACACTGCCGCTGCAGCAGGAGATCAGACCCGATGTTTGAGCTGCTTGCGTACGACTTCATGCAGCGCGCTCTGATTGCCGGGCTGCTCACCGCGCTGATCTGCGGGATTATCGGGACACTGGTGGTGGTCAACCGGCTGGTCTTTCTCTCCGGCGGGGTTGCGCACAGCGCCTACGGTGGCATCGGACTCAGCTTCTATATGGGCTGGCCGTGGCTGCCGGGGGCGATCGGCTTTGCCCTCTGTTCGGCGCTGATCATGGCGGCGGTGACGCTGCGCTCGCGCGCCTCTGCCGATACCATTATCGGGGTAATGTGGGCGCTGGGGATGGCCTGCGGGATCCTTCTGCTCGATCTTACCCCGGGCTATAATGTCGATCTGATGAGCTATCTCTTCGGCTCGATCCTCAGTGTCCCGCCCGCAGAACTGTGGGTGATGGCCGCGGTGGCGCTGGTGCTGACGGCCGGCACTGTCGCGCTTTTTCCGCAGCTGGCGCTGATGTCCTGCGATGAGGAGTTTGCCCGTACCCGCGGGGTGCCGGTGACCAGGCTCTACTTCCTGCTGGTCGGCTGTGTGGCGGTGACGGTGGTGTTGGTGGTGCAGGTGGTCGGGCTGATTCTGGTTATTGCTCTGCTCACCATCCCGCCGGCGATCGCCTCCCGCTGCAGCCGGTCGCTGGCAAAAATGATGGTACTCTCGTGTATTCTCGGAGCACTCTTTACCACCGCAGGTCTGTGGCTGGCCGCCACCTTTGACCTCACTTCGGGACCTGCGATCATCTTCTTTGCCGCCAGCTGTTTCTTTGTCCAGCGGGCAGGGGCGGTGCTGTGGTCACGGAGAGGGTCCTGAGACGACGTGATGTCGCGGAAAATATCGAAAGGAGAAGACAATGGAAAAGGACTTTACAATAGAGTACGCCGAACGGATGAACCAGCTGCCGCCTTATCTCTTCGGGATGATCAACAAGATGAAGATGGAGAAACGCCGGGCCGGAGACGATGTGATCGACCTCGGTATGGGCAACCCGATGGACCCGACTCCCGATTCTGTGACCGGCAAGCTTATTGAGGTGGTCTCCGACCCGAAAACCCACCGCTATCCGGTAGCCGAGGGGTTGAAGAACCTCAAGCTGGAGATCGCCCGATACTATAAGAGGATCTACGATGTCGACCTCGACGGTGATGATGATGTCATCTGCACGATCGGCTCAAAGGAGGGGATCTCCCACGTCTGTCTTGCTCTGCTCGGGCCCGGCGATACCGTTATCACTCCGGCTCCGGCGTTTCCGATCCACGTCTATGCCGCGGTTATTGCCGGGGCCAATGTGATGCGTATCCCGATAACAGCAGAGGAGAATTTTCTCTCTCAGATCAGTATGATGTGTCGTTCGCTCTACCCGCCGCCGAAACTGTTGATGCTGAACTTCCCTCACAACCCGACCGGGGTGATGGTGAGCCGTGAGTTCTTTGCCGAGGTGGTCAGGCTCGCGAAAAAACATAACTTTATGGTCATCAATGATTTTGCCTACTCGCGGATCGTCTATGACGGCCTGAAGGCGCCAAGTTTTATGGAGATCGACGGCGCCAGAGAGGTCGGTGTCGAGTTCGCCTCCTTCTCCAAGTCCTACAACATGGCGGGCTGGCGGCTCGGGTACTGTGTCGGCAACGAGGAGATGATCGGTGGTCTGGCGAAGATCAAAGGCTACTATGACTACGGGATCTTCTCGGCGATCCAGGTGGCCGGGATTGTTGCGATGCGCGACTGTGAGCCGCAGATCAGCGAGCAGGTCGAGGTGTACCGGAAGCGGCGTGATTTTTTCTGTGACACCCTCAAACGCATGGGCTGGGAGGTCGATCCGCCGCAGGCGGGGATGTTTCTCTGGGTGAAGATTCCGGAGCCCTATGCCCGGATGGGCTCGGTACGTTTTTCGCTTGAGATGATGAAGCGGGCCAACGTTGCGCTCTCTCCGGGGATCGGTTTCGGAGAAGAGGGGGAGGGCTGGCTGCGCCTTGCCCTCGTCGAAAATGAGAACCGTATCAGCCAGGCGATGAAACAGATGCGCAGAGCCCTCAAGGAGATCGATGACGAGGTGGCGGCAGGAACCTTCAGCCTTGTTGACGAGTGATAAGTTTTGTATCTTTGTTGCAGTCGCAGGTTTATCGGCGTAATATTGGCGATATGGTGCCTCTTCCGGTGAGCAGAAGAGAAGTTTTGAAGGGCGTTCTGCAGCCACTCTTTACACAATTTTTGCTCTGTCAGCGGCTGGTTGCCGGTAGAATGGGGGCACCTTGAAGACGCAGTTTTTTGTCCGTCATCGTTGTTGCAGGCGAAAATCTATCCTCGGAAGACTTGCTCCATGCCCGGGGTACATTTTCTCCCGCCTCTTGAACAGATGACAGGAGTATTCAAGATCCCTCCGGATCTGTTGGAGAGTTTCTTTAAAGAGAGGAGAAAATTATGAAAAAAACGTCTCTGTTGCTGTTTTTTGCCCTGCTGGTATCGTTGTCGGTACTCTCTGCGGTGGCTGCTGCGGTCGAAGTCACCCTTGAACGTTCGGGCCTTGAGCCGATCATCTGCAGCAGCGTGCGGGTGATTGAGGATGACGTTATATGCAAAAACGGCGAGACCACCAGCAGCTTTAAAATTGCCGAGATAACCGGGGTCGAAATGATCGATAACGGTGAAACCCTGCATTTTGACGGAATCAACCGCAGCAGTGTCCGGGCGATCAACCGGCTTGCAGGGGCTGCGGGTGACAACGTTACCGCAGGCGCTGCTGCTGTCACTGCCGCTGCCGGATCTGCCGCCGCGTCTGCTGTCACTGCCACGGCTGCGGCTGTCGACAGCGCCGCTTCTTCGGCGGGAAAGATCGTTCCGGCCCGCCCGGTTCCTGAAGCGACTGCTGCCAGCTACACCATCGGCGGGAAGACTGTTACGGTTCCGGCGAATCCCGGTGAACTGATCGCCGCGAAGTTTGCCGAAATCGACTTCTCCTCCCCTGCAGGTATCGGCATCCTTGTCCTCACCTTTCTGGGGCTGCTGTTTACCCTTGCCGGTGCTCTCTGGTGGCTCTTTGCCACCTTTTCAAAGGGCATACTCTGGGGGCTGGCCTGCCTCCTTATCCCCTTTGTCGGGCTGGTCTTTCTGTTTGTTCACTGGGATGCGGCGTGGAAGCCCTTCATGCTCTCGCTGCTGGGGATTATCTGCTTTGTTGCAATCGGTCTGCTGCTGCCTGACGTTGATCCGGCGATGGCACTTTCACTGTAACGTGGTGAAGAGGGCGCTGCTGTCTACAGGCAGCAGCGCCCTCTTTTTCGGCCTGTATCGACTGTGACCCATGTCCACGACCTGTCGTCTCTCTGCCTGGGCCCGCCCCGTTTTGCGGCTGCTGCAGTTTGTTGTTATCGCCGCAGCCACCTTTTTCGGGCTGCTGCTGGTGACCTTTTTTATCGGGCGGGTGATTCCGATCGACCCGGTACTGGCGGTGGTCGGTGATCGTGCCGGTGCTGAGACCATCGAACAGGCGCGGCGCGCTCTTGGACTTGATCTGCCGTTGTGGCAGCAGTTTTTCATCTATCTCGGCCGGGTACTCCACGGTGATTTCGGCACCTCTGTTCTTACCGCGCGTCCGGTGCTTGAGGATATTTTTCGGGTCTTCCCGGCCACCTTTGAACTGGCGCTCACTGCGACCGTTGCCGGGGTCCTGACAGGGGTGCCTCTCGGGGTGCTGTCGGCGGTCAAAAAAGAGAGTCTGATCGACCACCTTGCAAGGGTTGTCGGGCTGCTCGGCTATTCGCTGCCGATCTTCTGGCTCGGGCTGCTGGCGCTGATGCTGTTCTATGTGCACCTCGACTGGCTTCCGGGACCGGGACGGCTCGATCTCTTTTTTGAGGACACTGTGCCCGCCTGGAGCGGCTTTCTCCTGGTCGATTCACTTCACGCCCGCAACTGGGAGGTGTTCTGCAACGCTGTTGCCCACCTTGTGATGCCTGCCGCCCTGCTGGGCAGTTTCAGTATGGCCTATATCTCGCGGATGACCCGCTCGTTCATGCTCGAGCAGCTGGGCTGTGAATATGTACTGACCGCGCGGGCGAAGGGGGTGGCGGAGTGGCGGGTTATCTGGGGACACGCCCTCGGCAACTGTGCGATCCCGCTGATCACCGTTATTGCGCTCAGTTTTGGCTCTCTGCTCGAAGGTTCGGTGCTCACCGAGACGGTCTTTGCGTGGCCCGGGCTGGGGCTCTATCTGACGAAATCACTGCTCAACGCCGATATGAACGGGGTCCTCGGCAGCACCATTGTCGTCGGTGCGATCTTTCTTGCGGTCAACCTCTTTTCAGATCTTCTCTATACGCTCTTTGACCCGAGGGTGCGAATTCGATGACACTTTTGCGGCGACAGACGCTGTCCGACTGGCTGTGCTCTGACACCCCCGCCTCGGCGCTGCAGGCTCTCTGTGGCCGGTTCTGGCGGGCGGCGAGAACTTTTTCTCGGAATCGGCCGGCGATGCTCGGGCTTGGTATCATCGTGGTGCTGGTGCTGGTCGCACTCTGCGCGCCGCTGCTCGCCCCGTGGAGCCCGGTGGTGCAGAACCTTGCAGAGCGTCTGCAGCCGCCGTCTGTCGACCACTGGTGCGGTACCGATGAGATGGGACGTGATATCTGCAGCCGCCTGATCTATGGCTCCCGCCTTACCCTTGAGGTGGTGGTACTGGTGGCGGTGACCGCAGCGCCGGCGGGGCTGGTTATCGGCACCGTCTCCGGCTGGTTCGGCGGGGTGGTCGATATTATTCTGATGCGCATCACCGACATCTTTCTCGCCTTTCCGCGGCTGATTCTGGCGCTGGCCTTTGTCGCCGCCCTCGGCCCCGGTATCGATAACGCGATCCTTGCCATTGCGATCACCTCGTGGCCGCCCTACGCGCGTATCGCCAGAGGGGAAACGCTGACGATCCGTCATGCCGATTTCATCAGGGTCATCGAGTTGCAGGGCGCGTCGACGCTGCGTATTCTCGGCAGACATATCATGCCGCTCTGCCTCTCGTCGCTGATTGTGCGGGTCACCCTTGATATGGCCGGAATTATCCTCACTGCCGCAGGGCTCGGTTTTCTCGGCCTCGGCGCCCGTCCGCCCGCGCCGGAATGGGGGGCGATGGCGTCGAGCGGGCGGGCGTTTATCCGCGATCACTGGTGGGTGATCACGATGCCGGGACTGGCCATTTTTATTGTCAGCCTCGCCTTTAATCTGCTCGGCGACGGTCTGCGCGAGGTATGTGATCCAAAGAGTGAACGATGACGCTGCTTGAGGTCAAAAATCTGTGGATCCGTTTTCCTGCCGCTCACGGTGTGGTCGAGGCGGTGCGCGGGGTCAGTTTTACCGCCGGACGCGAGAAAGTCGGCATTGTCGGTGAATCGGGTGCCGGCAAGTCGGCGATCGGCCGGGCACTGCTGCGGCTGCTGCCGCCCGCTGCCGAGGTGAGTGCCGATGCGATCCGTTTTGACGGCAACGAGCTGACCGGGCTCAGTGAAAAACAGATGCGTGCTCTGCGCGGGCGACGGATGTCGATGGTGATGCAGGATCCGAAGTACTCGCTCAATCCGGTCCGTACCGTCGGACGCCAGATCGACGAAGCCTTTATCGCCCATACCGGCGCCGGCCGCCGGAGTGCGAAACGGTGTACCCTTGAGATGCTCGAAGCGGTGCAGATTCGCGATCCGGAACGGGTCTACAGGCTCTATCCCCATCAGGTCTCAGGCGGTATGGGACAACGGGTGATGATCGCGATGATGCTGATTGCCGAGCCGGATCTGCTGATCGCCGATGAACCGACCTCGGCCCTTGATGTCACCGTACAGCAGCAGGTGCTTGCGATCCTTGATGAACTGGTATGCCGCCGCGGGATGGGGTTGCTCTTTATCTCCCATGACCTGCCGCTGGTCTCGGCATTCTGTGATCGGGTGCTGGTGATGTATCGGGGAAAGATTATCGAGGAGCTGCGCGCAGATCAGCTCCACAACTCAACCCATCCGTACACCCGTGGTCTGCTCGACTGTCTGCCGACGATTGATGATGCGCCGTTGCCGGTGCTGCGGGGTGATCACCGCTGGCTGGAGGAGGGGTGATGCTGCGGGTCGAGAATCTCAGCCTCGGGTTCGGCCGCGGCAGGGGGGCGAGCCGGGTTCTTGATCGCGTCTCGTTTCGTGTCGACAGGGGACAGAGCTTCGGTCTTGTCGGCGAGTCCGGTTCCGGGAAGACGACGCTGCTCAACTGTCTCTGCGGTCTGCATCGACACTGGCAGGGGCGGATCGTTCTCGACGGGGTCGAGGTCGCCGGCGACCGCCCCCGGCCGGAGAGGCTGCTGCGCCGGGTACAGATGGTCTTTCAGGATCCGTTCGGGTCACTGCATCCGCGCCACACCGTCGATCGCGCTCTCAAAGAGCTGATCGCCATTCATCGTCTCGGTGATGCCGACCGCCGGGTGGTCCGGGTGCTCGACGAGGTCGGACTGGGGGCGAAGTTTCGCTTTCGCTATCCACACCAGCTCTCCGGAGGCCAGCGGCAGCGGGTGGCGGTGGCACGGGCACTGCTGCCGGAGCCGCAGCTGCTGCTGCTCGATGAGCCGACCTCGGCGCTTGACCTTTCGGTTCAGGCAGAGATCCTCAACCTGCTTCGCCAGATCCGCAGCGAACGCGGGCTCACCTGTCTGCTGGTGAGCCACGATCTTGCGGTGGTTTCGCATCTGTGCAGCGAGATCTGTGTGATCCGCCGGGGTGAGGTGGTTGAACAGCTCGACCGGGCGCAGCTTGGGGCCGGCGAGTTCTGCTGTGACTACACCCGAAAACTTTTCGCCGCGGCGTTGTATCAACAGGCGTGCCGGCCGTCAAACGCCGGGTAAGTCCGCCCGCAGACCCTGCCGCCCCGGGGACAACTCTTTTTTTGTAAACAGCCATGAACTCTCTTCTGCTCTGTACCTTTATCTGGGCGTTTTCGTTCAGCCTGATCGGCGTCTATCTTGCCGGTCAGGTCGACTCCTGGTTTGCGGTTCTGGTCCGCATAACCCTCGCAACGCTCCTCTTTCTCCCCTTTCTCCGCCGGCTTCGTTTCGGGCTGGTGCTGAAGCTGATGGCTCTCGGTGCGGTCCAGCTGGGGCTGATGTACGCCTTTTACTACCACAGTTTTCTGCTTTTGAGTGTTCCCGAAGTGCTGCTGTTTACCGTACTCACCCCGGTCTATGTCACCCTGATTTACGACGCTCTTCAGCGCCGCTTTTCCGCCCGCTGTCTGCTGACGGCACTGCTTGCGGTGGTGGGGGCGGTGATCATCCGCTGGCACCGGGTCGGCGATGATGTTCTGCTCGGTTTTCTGGTGGTTCAGGGGGCAAATTTCTGCTTTGCCCTCGGTCAGGTCGGCTACAAGGTGGTCCGGGAGCAGGAGGAGAGGGCGCAACGATCGCTGCAGGCAGAGCCTCAGAGCGCACTTTTTGCGTGGTTTTATCTCGGGGCACTGGTGGTGGCGGCGGTCAATTTTGCGCTCTTTGGCAATATCGACAAACTGCCGACCACCGGCCTGCAGTGGGGGGTGCTGATCTATCTCGGGGTGGTCGCCTCCGGCCTTGGCTATTTCCTGTGGAACCGTGGCGCAACAGAGGTCGATGCCGGGGTGCTGGCGGTGATGAACAACATGCTGATTCCGGCCGGGCTGCTCGTTAACCTGCTGTTGTGGAATCGTGATGCCGACCTGCTCCGCCTCGGAGCCGGGGGGGTGGTACTGCTCGCCTCACTGCTGTTTCATAACCGTCCCGGCCGCGCTGAGAGCTGATGTCTCGCCTGCCGGTTTTGCTACTCTTTCAGCAACGCTGCAGGAATACGGATCTCCTGCCCGACCTTAAGGGAGGTCGGATCGGTGATGTTGTTGAACTCCATGATCTCCCGGTAGCTGGCGGTCGTGCCGGTGCGTTTTTTGGCAATGATGGCGAAGGTCTCGCCGGCGGTGACGGTGTGAATGACAGCGCTCGTTTTGGGGGCCGGGGCCGGGGCCTGGGTCGGGGCCTGGGCTCTGTGACCTTTTGTCTTTTTTGCCCTCTTCCGCTTCGCCTGCTGCCTCTTCTGATGGATCTCCATCGCAATTCGTTTCTTCTCCGGGTAGAGGCCGTCAACAAAGCTGCCGAAGAAGACACCGCGCATGGTGTTGCGTACCAGCGGCGAGAGAACCTCCTGAAATCGTCCCTTCAGGATTGTCGGATACACGGTAATATAGGTCACCCCGGCACTCTTGCGGGTAAAGAAGATCGAGTACTGGTAAAAGATCTTCTCCTCAATCTCGTCTGTACGGCTCTTTTCTGAGATCACCGCCTCTCGCGCGGCAGTATAGATCACCCCCTCTTTGCGGTCTTTTTTCATGATGTACTCCCCCTCGCGCTCAAGCTGGCGTACCGCACGGTCAAAGGCGCGGTCATAGGAGAGTTCAAAACGATAGGTGTCGGGAAAGAACTGGGTGAAATCGACGAACGGAAAGCGCTCTGCAATCCGGCTGACCGCGGTCATTGCCTGGACCTCATCGATCCCGACCCGGACACTGCGTCCGACCAGCAGCATACAGCCGGAGAGGGTGAACAGAGCGGCGACGACAAGGACGGCAGACCTGGCGCAGCGCGGCAGGTGGTGGTGTTCAGCGCCAGTCCGGACGTGGTGGCGGGGTAAAGTCGGGATCATCGAAGGTGTGTTTTTTCAGGGTTGAGAGCTCGTTGGTCGCTTTTTCAATATCCTTGCCAATGTGTGAAAAGTCGGCTTTGAGGTTGTGCCAGAGATCGTCGAGGGACGAGGGTCTGGCCCTCTTCTTCGGGGCGTCGGGATCGTCTTTGACCGGCGGCGGCTTTTTCAGAAAGAGCTCTTTCGGATCACCGAGGCTCACCTCGGTAAACGGAAATTGCGCATCCTTTTTTTCGTTTTTCGCCTCTGCCGCAGCAATTGTGGGAAGCAGCAGTGCCGCCAGCAGCAGCGATGATAACAGTCTCAAAACAGCCCCCGTTTCGCTTTGGCCATGCCGATCTTGTCGTGCCACTGTCCCAGTCGCTCGCCGCGCAGCGAGAACAGCTGCAGTTTGCAGGTGTAGTAGGTGAGTCTGGCGCCGCCGTCTCCCTGCTGAGTGGTTGAGGTGATGGTTGTCTTGAGAATGTAGTCGTAGCGGGCGCTGATGCTGCTCTCGTCGATAACCCGCGCCAGCCCGGCATCGAGAATACGGGCGATGATCTCATCCTGGAGGTCATCGGTGATAATATCGGCGTCGTGGGTCAGGTTTTCGGGCACGGCGACCACCAGCAGCGGTTTTCTCTTCCGATTCGACCACGAGCGCACCTCGGCTGAGTTTATCATCTTGTCGGTGACCCGGTTCGAGAGGGCGATATAGTCTTCGGCGGTGAGCCGATCCTGGAGGTGGAGGCGTTCGCCGTCGCTGGTCAGGCTGACGTTGCTCTGGCGGCCGATCGACATCGGGCCTACGCAGGCACTGAGGGCACAGAGGACGAGAACGGCAGCAAGGGCGGCGCAGAGGCTGGTGACGGGTATTTTCATCGTATCTCTCCCTGTTAATAACCATATTGCCTGTTCATCTCTATGAACAGGTCGTCGACCAGACGCAGGGTGAAGGTTGTCTTCTGGCCCTCTCTGGTGAGTGAGGTCTCGGCAAAGGTCTTGAGCTGATTTGGACCGAGCACAAAACGCTGCCACGGGCGCGGCGTGCCGACGGTGTTGCCCTGATAATCCTCCCACTGGTATTGATATTCGAGTTCGTAACGGTTTGCGGTCAGGTTCTGCACGGTCACCTGCGCTCTGGCGTAGTTGTCGGCGACCTTGAGCTTTGGATTGACGATCACCACCGAGCCTGTCAGGATGTCGGAGGCAAGAATACGGGTCAGCCCGGGAAACGATTCGTCTATTGCTGTTGTATTGATGATTCCCCGGTTGCTGTCCGGGAGGCTGCGGCTGCATCCGGTAAATGCCGACAGCGCAAGCAGTACCGGGATGATCGGGGTGAGGATTCTCTTCATGGCTGTTCCTTGTTGTTGAGGAGAAGACGGCCCTCATGGCACTCTTGAATAACCGGCCTTTTGCCCATCTTCTCTGGTGCAGTCGAAAAGGTTTCTCTTCATCTGTAGGGCATGTTGTCATGCGCTGCGATCGCACAAACTGCAGGAGAGCTCACGCTCCCCTGTCATTTTCTTGTCCATATCTTTTTGCTCGGCCAGGCGGAGAGCGTTTTGTTGATGCTGCGGACGAGGACAAAGTGGCGTCCGCCGGCACCGAGTCTGACCGTTTTGGTTGCCAGCCGGCGTCCTTTTACGTCGTAGCTGCTGATACGCAGGGTCTTCAGCCCCTTTCCCGGGTGGATCCGTGCCGCCAGTATCCGTGCCGGCAGGGTCATCCATGAGGTGGTGTCGGGCTCCTGGTGTTTGTCGACAAATTTACGAAAGAACCCGCCGACACCTGCCAGCAGGTCGCCGGTAACGACGATCGCGGTATCACGCACAAGTGAGGTGACCATCAGCGTTTTGATGTAGGGGAGAGAGTCCTTCTGATGGCGAAACGCGAGGGCGTCAAGATCGGCAACACTTGAGAGGGTGGCGAGATGTCTGCCTTTCGAGGTGGTCACGATAATCTTCGCCACCTGGTTCGGGATCGGGGTATAGGTCGGCAGTTCAACATCAAGATCACGATCAATCGGGATCGAAAGAACCCGCTTTTCCGGGGCAAAGCCGTCGAGAGCCACCACCTGGATCAGGCGGCCTGCGGAGCGTTTCGCCGTGGTCTCTTTGACCGCCTGCTGCAGAACCCTGCTCTTTGGGTTGAGTTTAAGGGCGTTGCTGTAGGCGATGCGGGCGTTGCTCATCAGCGATTTGACCTTGACACTCTTGAACTCCTCGACCATTCCGTTGACGTAGTCGGCAAACGGGTTGACAAAGGCGCTGGCCACCAGTACAGCACGGTCGTCATATTTCGAGAACTCTTCATCAAGAGCGGTCAGAAGCAGGGTCTTGCGGGTGTTTTTCTCTTCGTTCTTCCCGCGCTGCTCTTCACTCTTCTTTTCGTCTTCTCTGTGCCGGGCCATCTCCTCTTCAAACAGACGGCGCTCGTCGTCCTGGAGAGCGATCGCCTGCCGGGCGATGTTGAAGGCGCGTTCATCGCCCTCAAGGAGCCATGCCATCGAGGCGATGTTGAGGAGCATCACCTTCTCATAGCCGGGGGCGTTGTAGCGGCCGTACTCTCCGGCTCCGGCAAGGTTGGTGAAAAACGACCCGGCGGTACTGGCGCCCTCAGCGAGGTAGGACTCTCGTTCCCGCTCTTTGAGCAGATCACCGGCGAGGCGGCAGTATCTGAGCGCCTCCTGCGTCTCTCCGCGCTGAAGGGCGAGTGATGAGCGCTCCATCAGACCGACAAGGCGCAGCTCTTTTGCGAACTCACGATCGGTCAGCTTTTTCTGGTGCAGCGCCTCTTCCTCGGCGGTCAGCAGCTCCTCAACCGCGTCGATCTTCCCCCGGGCCAGGTTGTCACGCACAGGAGCGTACTGCCTTGAGTACCCGGTGTAATATGGCTCGGGTTTCAGTTTCCTGCCGTCTTTGTCGACCAGCTGGGCGGTACGGCCACTGCCTGTGACCGCAGGTGAGCACCCGCCGAGCAGCAACGTCGACAACAGCAGCAGGCAGAGCGCTGCAGCGGGATTTGATGTCCGGAGAGTTGGTGCCATCTTCTCTGTCTCACTCCTGCCCGGGATTTCTGATGAGCTTTGTCTGTAACTCTTTGATGGAGATAAATATTTTCAAGAATCGGGGCTACCACACCACCTTCATCTTCTCCGGCCGCGTGGGGGCCGCACTCTTTTTGCGAATGAGGAGATCTCCCTTCTTCGGCATCTCGCCCTCGACCATGACGCCACGGGCACGGGCCGGTTCGACGGCGACAACCTCAAGGAGACCGATCGTGGTCTCGGTACTGCCCATTGCGATGCCGGTATCGGGGTCGGTGAGCGGCGCTCCGGCGCGTTTTACTTCGTACAGCTGTTTGCGTCTGACGTCACCGTCTTCGCCTCTGTTGAGAAAGACGGTGTTGTCGGCACCGAGGCCGAGCACCTTGAGCGGGAAGAGGCGCTTCAGCACGGCGTCGGCGGCGTTGTCGGAAAAATCATCGAGCAGCCGGGTCTCGGCCTGGAGGCGTTTTTCGTTTCGGTATTTTCTCGCCAGACGAACCCTCTCGGCGGCGATGATCTGACCACTGTGGCTGTCAACAATCTTGAAGAGACCTTCGGCGATCCCTTCGCGGCTGGTCTCGACCTCGTCAAGATAGGGCACCTCCTTTGCGGTACTGATGGTGCCAAACCGCTCAATCTGGCCGACAAACAGCCAGTCCGTGCCGACAAATTCGTTGAGCAGGGCGCGCATCCCGGTCCCGCCGGTGATCGCCTCAAAGGTCTTTTCATCGATGGGGCGGTCGATATCCTTGCGTTCGTACAGGTTGAAACGGCCCGATCTGGCGAGCGAGACGACAAGGTTGTCGGTGAGTCGGTTGACGACCTCTTTTTTCCCGAGACAGCTGGCGTTTGGGGTCGAAAAGGCGATACCGACCACCGCAAGGGTGGGGGCGGCGGGTTCCTTTTTCGGCAGCGGGCTCAGTTCTGCGGTCTCGCCGGCTGCGGCAGCGGCCGGGTCTTCGGTGGCGAAGACGACCAGATCGCCTTTGCGCGGGGTGCCGTCAATGGCCTCGACGGTGGCGATGCGCTGTTGGGTGCTGATCACCCGTGCCTTGCCGACCGGGGTTTTGAACCGGGTGATGGTGGTGCCGTCGGCCTCTTTCAACTCTTCACCTTCACGGACCAGACTGACAAATGTTCCGACTCTGATCCCGTCACTGCTGCCGCGGGAGATGATCAACGGCTGCTCTTTGATGAGGCGGGCCGGATAGATGATATCGAGCACTCTGGCGGCGGCTTTTCTGCCGATGGTGTCAACAAAGGGAAAGTTCCTGTTGTCCCCGGGATCGTCGGCGACCAGCTCGGCAGGGGTGTTGATGTTGATTGAGTCGGCGCCGACAACGGTGCCGCTGAGGGTGTCGACAACCCGCAGTTTCAGACGTGCCCGGCGGCTTTTGGTGGTAACTTTTCTGCTGCCGTAAGGAAGCTCTGTTACCTTTGCAGAGGCGCCAAGCTGTTGCAGATTGCCGACGACAATCCAGCGGGCACCGGCGGCTTTGCCGAGGTCCTGAAAGTCACGCAGCAGGGTGTAGAACTTCTTCTCTGCAAAGCTGACGTCGTCCCCCGCCTGCTCTGTGCGCATTGCGGCGTAAAACTTGTCCATCTTCTCCCCGAAACGCTGCTCAAGAGCGATGGTGCGCAGTGCTTTGCGCTCGACAGGTCGGAACCGGCCGCTGGCGGCGAGCTGTTCGAGAATGGCGTCGGCGATGAATTCGGGCAGACCGACAACTTCACGCCGGGCGAGCGGGAGGTTGATGTCGTCCCAGGCGGGTTCCCGGGAGTCGGCCTCAACCATGCCGTCGTGGACCATCGTGGTCTCGGCGACATCTTTTCCATAGCCCTCAAAGCCTTCATCGCTGTCAACGTGACTTCTGTTTATCCGGTCACCGCGTTTTTCATGGGCATTGCTTGCGCGGCGTCCGTAGACCTTTGTCGCATCGGGCAGGAAATCGGTGCGGCTGAGGACGGCAATGGTCGCGGGCTCAGACTCGGACTCTGCCGCCGCCACTGTCACCGGCAGGAAGAAGCCGACACAGATGAGAAGCAGCAGGCAGCTGTTGCGCAGATTTTTCATGACGTTCTCTCTTACGGTTTGCGGACGATGCAGCCGACCGCTATTTCACCGCGTCTCTTTTGGGGGAGGATGGTGGCGGTGGTAAATTTGGGGCTGACTCGACTCACCTTTATCCGGCCGACATACTCCTCGGTTGTGCCGAGCTTTTCGCCGGTATCGGGGTCAACGAGGGTTTCGCCGGGGGAGTAGACGTTGAGGATATCGCCGGTGTGCAGACCGCCATCTTTGCCCCGATTGAGATAGAGCGTCTCCTCTTTTATGGTGATTATCCTGATCGGAAAGACCGTTTCCACCAGCTGATCGGCGATCTTCGCCGCCACCCCTTCGGCAAGGGTGGCGAAACGGCCGGCTGAGGGGACCCGGTGGCGGCCGTTGACCATCCGTTCTCTGCTCGAAAATCCCTTTTTGGCGGTGATTGTGGTTTTTATCTCGCCGGTTCTGCTGTCGAGTATCTGGCAGCTTACTTCGAGGCTGCCGTGGTCGGTGCGAAAGTACTTGTTCTCGAGGTTCGGCACCTTTCTGCAGTCACTGTAAAAAGCAAAGCGAGTCACCTCCGGCAGCAGCAGATAGTCGGCATTCTTTAGATTTCCGGGTTCGGCAGCATCGCCGGCGGCGGCGTCGGTAGTTGCGAAGATCTCCTCCTCTCGAACCTGCTGCAGAGCCTCTTTACGGCGGGTGACGACGTTAAACTTGTGCAGGGCGGTGAGCGATGCCTCGATCTCGGCGTGAAGTTTGTCGAGCTGCAGGTGGGGGCGGGCGTTTTTTGCGATGCTGTCTGCAACTTTGATCTTTTTCATCGCGATAACAGGTTTTTCAACCGCGCAGGTGGCAGTCGGAACGACAATCGAGATAAGAAGCAGCAGGGCGACCGGAACGGCTGATGCGGCACGGTAGAGCGGTTTCATTTTTCTCCCTTTAGTCAATAAAGTGGGAAATAAAAACAGCAAACGTCCATATTTCTACCATATTGACCGGGAAAATCAAGCTCCTGCGGTGTTATTTTTGTGTCAGGCTCTGCAGTGCCCGGTGCAGTCCCGCCTCGGCGGGAACCGGGGTGAAACGGTGGTGCAGCTTTTCGGGAGCGGTGGTGATGATGAAACTTCGGGCGGTACTCTCAAGGAGATCGATATCGTTATAGTCGTTGCCGATACCGACGGTCTGGTCACGGCCGATCTGATGCTCGGAGCAGAGCCACTCGACTGCCGCACCTTTTGAGACTTCGGCGGGAAAGATCTCGATCCAGATCTCATCGGAACCGAACGGGGAGCTGGTCCGGATCACCTTCAGCTGCGGCAGGGCGGAGGCAATCTCGTTGAAGCGGCTTTCAACTGCCGGGATAAAGGCGAGCGCCTGGGTGAGGGGTATCTCGAGCGCGGGTGCCTCGGCGAGCGGAGTGCCCCATCTCCGGTGCATCGCAAGACGGCGGGTGAAGTCACCGCAGTCGGGGCAGTTCTGCTGAAAGTAGAAGTGGTGTTCGTCGGGAATCTGCTGATGGAGCATGAAGTTGATCCCGGCCCGGTTGAAGAGGTCGATCAGCTGCCGGCTCTCTCTGGCGGCGAGACTGTGCTGGCGGAGAAGCGCGCCGTCCGGCCAGCGGGCAATTCCGGCCCCGGAAGCAAAGACAAGGTAGTCGATCGGAAAATCTGCGGCCAGCGCCTCGCGGGCAAAGTGGAGGTTGCGGCCGGTGGCAATCACCCGTACCACACCGTCGTCTCCAAGGCGGTTGAGGGCGGCCAGATCGTCCGGGTGAAAGCCTGCGGCAGAGAGCAGAGTGCCGTCGAGATCACTGGCCAGAAGGCGGAGCTGATCAGAGTGTTCAGACGATTTCATAACTGCCGATCTGGACCGGGGCGTGCAGTGCCTGGAGGATACGTTCAAGGACAATTCCCTGGCGCATGTCGTAGTCATAGCCGAAGGTGGCACGCACCCCGAGGCTGATAAACTGTACCGCGCGGTCGAGGGCGATCGGCAGGCTGTCCCCCTGGAGGAGACAGCCGCAGACGATGCTGGCGAAGGTGTCACCGGTGCCCGGGTATTCGGCCGGGAGATATTCGCAGCTCACCTTCCAGATGCGTTTGTCGACCCTGTTCCAGGCGATGACCGAGGTCTTGCCGTTTTCGGGCTTCAGGATCACACTGGTGATAATGACCGTCTCCGGGCCCTGGTCGCCGAGGGCCATGATCCACTCTTTGACCTCCTCAAGGGTTACCTCCGCCTTGTACGGCTGGTCGAGCAGCAGTGCGACCTCGGTGAGATTGGGGGTGATGATTCCGGCATGGCGGATCAGTTCGCGCATGTTGACGACCATCGCCTGATCAAACGGTTCGTAGAGCCTGCCCGAGTCGCCGAGAACCGGATCAACGACGATCAGCTGCTCCGGACGCTGAAAACTGGCGATGAAATCGGCAACGATACCGATCTGACGTGAGGAGCCGAGAAAGCCGCTGTAGATCGCGTCAAAGTCGCACTTCAGGCTTTTCCAGTGATCGATTATTTTGATCATGTCATCGGTTAGATCGACAAAATGAAATCCGCGAAAGCGGCTGTTGGTCGACAGCACCGCCGTCGGCAGCGGACAGACGTTACAGCCCATCGTCGAGAGGATCGGAATGACAACGGTCAGCGAGGCCCGGCCATAGCCGGAGAGGTCGTGAATTGCGGCAACTTGTTTGACTGGCTTCATGTGGTTATCTCCTTGTTGAGTTCGGGAGGTTCAAAAGAGAGTGGGCAGTGTTGTGTTCTGCAGACGGGTTCTTTTTTCTTTATGACGGCATCGAGAAAAAACTGGCAACCGCCGGAATTGCCGCAAGCGCCTTATAGAGCATGCGCGTTGCGACCACCAGAAGCAGCAGGGCGAAGGCCTTCTTCAACCTGCTGACCGGCAGGCTGTGCGCCAGTTTTGCTCCGAGAGGGGCGGTGAGCATCGAGCCGCTGACAATTCCTGCCAGTGCCGGAAGAAAGACAAAGCCGAGGCTCCACGGCGGCAGGCCGCGGGCACTCCAGCCGCCGACGATATTGCCGGCCGTTCCGGCAACCGCGATCGGCAGGCCGATGGCGGCGGCGGTGCCGATGGCGACATGTATCCTGATGTTGCACATGGTGAGGAACGGCACACTGAGGGTGCCGCCGCCAATCCCGACAAGGCTTGAGATAAAACCGATAACCCCGCCGGCCCCGGTCATCCCGAGGCTGTGCGGAATATCGCGCGAGGCTTTGGGGCGGCGTCCGGAGATCATGTGAGATGCGGCGTAGTAGAGAAAGATGACAAAGATCACCTTGAGGGCGGTGGTCGGAAGAACCGTCGTCGCCAGGGCGCCGACGAAGGTGCCGATGACAATTCCGGGGGTGATCCGCAAAAAGATATCCCATCGTACCGCCTCGCGGCGGTTGTGGGCGATGGTACTCGAGATCGAGGTGAAGATGATGCTTGCCAGCGAGGTTCCGAGGGCGACATTCATCAGATGCTCATCGGGAACGCCGAGTGTCGGCAGGGCAAAGACGAGGATCGGTACGATAACCAGCCCGCCGCCGATACCGAGCAGTCCGGCAAGGATTCCGGCGAAGGCACCGAAGCTGACAAAGAGGAGGAGGCTGGAGACAGCCGGACTGTTGAGCAGGGCGGTCAGGGCATCGGCGGACATGATCTTTTCCGTTTTGCGGGGGGCCTGGATATGTTCATATTGTCTGGCGCAGAAGAAAATTTCCCCCGGCGTATGAGCGTGTTTCGAGAAGACATCTGCGGCGGCACTACAGAAGCTGGACCGGGAACTGGGTGTTAAGGTCTTTCCGGGTGAGTCGTGTGCAGCAACAGGGCGCCGGGAGGTGGTCTCAACAACCGGTTTCGCCTACAATAGCACGTCCGCAGAGTTGACAACAGGTTTTTTGCGTATTCTCTTCTGCATGTGCTGTCGATAGCTGCGGATAAGAGAGGGTGCTGGTCAAGATTGAGGTCTTTTTTTTTTGAGGAGATGATGGCTCTGCGACGATTTTCAGCGCTTTCACCGAACGCTGCCGGATATCTCTGTGGCTTCAGCGCCTATCTGATGTGGGGTTTTTTCCCGGTCTACTTCAAGCTGATCGCGGTTGTCCCGCCCCTCGAGATTCTTGCCCACCGGGTGGTCTGGTCTTTTCTCCTGCTGCTTGCTGTGGTGACCCTGCGCCGGGGCTGGCACCGGGTGCGTGCGGCGCTCTCCTCGCCACGGACGGCCCTGATGCTGGCTGCCAGTTCAACGTTTATCGGTATCAACTGGTTTCTCTTTATCGAGGCGGTTAACAGCGGGCGGATGCTCGAGACCTCTCTCGGCTACTTTATCAATCCGCTGGTCAATGTCCTTTTGGGGATGATTTTCTTTGGTGAGCGCCTGAGCCGGGGGCAGTGGGTCGCTGTCGCTGTTGCCGCTGCCGGCGTCTGTTATCAGCTTGTTCTTGCCGGAACAGTGCCGCTTGTCTCCCTGGCGCTGGCGATGAGTTTCGGCTGTTACGGGATGGTGCGCAAGAAGGCGGCGGTCGATGCGGAGGTCGGACTTCTGTTTGAGACGGCGCTGCTTGCTCCGATCGGTGCCACCCTGATTCTGCTCTCTGACAACCCGGTGGTGCTGATGGTCGCAAACCCGATTTCGCTGAACCTGCTGCTGATCGCAAGCGGGCTGCTGACCACCGTGCCGCTGCTCTGCTTTACCGCGGCGGCCAACCGCCTGCCCCTCTCGATTCTCGGCTTCTTTCAGTATGTCTCCCCGAGCACGGTCTTTCTGCTTGCGGTCTTCTGCTATGGAGAGGCGATAACGGCGACAAAGGTGATCACCTTTCTCTTTATCTGGGTTGCGCTCGCTGTCTTTACTGTCGACGGGCTGCGCCGTTATCGCCGCCGCAGGCAGCCTGGGTGCTGATCGAGGTGCTGTTCTGCTGCAGGCAGCGGTTCAGGTGCCGGCAAGGATTCGTCTTGCCGCACAGGCGGCGCCGAAACCGTTGTCGATATTAACCACGGTCACCCCGGAGGCGCAGCAGTTGAGCATCCCGAGCAGGGCCGCGATCCCGCCGGCTCCGGTGCCGCAGCCGGCCGAGGTCGGTACGGCGATGACCGGGGCCGCCACCAGCCCGCCGACGACACTGGCCAGTGCCGCCTCCATACCGGCGATGATGATCAGCACCTGCAGTCGCCGGATCTCCTCAAGACGGCTGACAAGGCGGTGGAGACCGGCAACGCCGACATCTTGAAAGAGAAGCGGGCGGCAGCCGAGAAACTCACAGGTGATTCGCGCCTCCTCGGCCACCGCCAGGTCGGAGGTCCCGGCGGTAATGATACCGACACTGCCGAGCCCGTCGGCGGCAGCGGTACTGTAGCTGAGAGTGCGGGCGCAGGCGTTCCAGGCGACTTCGGGAAGCGCTGCGACCACCGCCGCGGCCGCCTCCGGAGAGACCCGGGTGGCGAGGACGCTGCCGAGCGGACTCATGCGGCGAAAGAGCTCGACAAGCTGCTGCGGTGTCTTGCCGGCACCGTAGATCATCTCCGGAAAACCGTTGCGCTGCGGACGCTCAAGGTCAACGAGGGTGTGGTCGAGGTCGAGGGTTTTGGCAACGGCGGTCGCGGCCTCTTCCGGGGCGATCTTTCCGGCCGCCACCTGCTGCAGCAGCTGCAGTATTTCGGGCGCTGTGCTCACTTTGCACCTCTTTCGTAAAGTTGTCTCCACACCTCAGAGAGCGGCAGCGCGTGCTGTTCTGCGAGGCGGCGGCAGTCGTCATACTCCACTTTCTCCCGCAGTTTTCGCCCCTCAAACCACACCTCTTTGACCCGCACCTCCCCGAGTGGCGTCTGCCGCCGCGTTTCGCGGCGGTCGAGCTGATGTCTGGTCAGGGGAAAGCTCTTGATCCCGAGGGTCGTTGTCTCGGTGAACAGCAGTCTGCGGAAGCGCTCCTCGTCAGCCGCGGTGCACAGCAGGGCGATCTCGACAGCAGGACGGTTTTTTTTCATCTGGATCGCGGTAAAACTGCAGTCCCGGGCACCTGCCGCCAGCGCCAGCTGCATAAAGTGGCCGAGTGCTTCGCCGCTCATGTCATCGACGTTGCAGCAGAGCAGCCGCACCTGTGCGGCCTCGGTTGCAACCTCTGCAAGGTGGACGTAGAGCAAATTTGGCGGCGCGTCGTCATCGTTATCGCGGTGGCCGATACCGCAGCCGGTGGCGAGCCCGGTCAGTTCCGGACTGGCGGTAAACCGGTCGCAGAACTCAGCGAGAATCGCAGCTCCGGTCGGGGTGGTCGCTTCGCCGGCAACCCCGCCGCGACGGGTTGGTATCCGCAGGAGAATCTCGGTCGTCGCCGGGGCCGGAACCGGCAACACCCCGTGGGCACAGCGGACGGTACCGCTGCCGAGCTCGGGCGGTGCCGACCACACCTGCTCAACCGTTTCCGTCTCTCTGAGCGCTTCGAGACAGACCGCCGCCCCGACGATATCAATAATCGAATCCACCGCCCCCACCTCGTGAAAGTGGACCTTGTCAACCTGTACTCCGTGGACCTTTGCCTCCGCCTCGGCCAGCCGCCGAAACAGGGCGAGGGCACGGGCGGTCACCGCATCCGGGAGCGTCGCCCGGCGCAGAATCTTCTCAACCGCAGCGAGGTTGCGGTGCGGCTGGTTTTTGCTGCAGTGCACCTCGCAGCGGGTGCCGCAGATGCCGTTCTTCTGCGCCCGGGTGAACTCGACCCTGACGTCGCCGCCGAGCCCGAGGCCGGCAAAGGCGCGGTGGAGAAGGGCCTCGTCAACGCCGAGATCGACGAGGGCGGCCATGTTCATATCGCCGCTGATCCCCGAAAACGGGGTGTAGTAGAGTATTTTCATAGATCCAGGTTCAGTGGAGAAGAAGTGATACTGTTGCCATAACAGGCGGTTCCACCGTATCGCGATGATCGTATATTTTTATGTTTTTTGCTCCGTTTTTCAACCAGCTCGCCAGTGCTGATTTTTATCTGTTGCTGCGGCGTGCAGGCGGTATGGATGACAACGGTTGGTCCTTTGCGGAGTTTGAAGTATGAAGAGGGTTCTCTCAACGAGCAGTGCCGTATTGCGATTGCGGAGTTAAAACAGGAGCTGAAAAGCGACCCTTTTCTTTGGATAAAAACAAGCGGCCTCATTCCCTCTCTAAAAGAGAAGAAAACGCTGTTACTGTAGAAATTTTCCGGAAAAGACTGTTGCTCATCAGAATAAAAATAAGAAAGAGGTCGCTCTCTTTAGATTTTTTGTCTTGACGATGATTACTGCATTATGTAAAAAGTTTGGGCGGCATGTGTTTTTTTCTTTTTGTCGTTATAAGTAAATTTATACGGATATATCCATTAAAGACTAATATATCGAAAAACCCCTTTAATTTTTATATGTTTGATGCGATGGTCCTCGGAGAAGTCTTCTCAAAAAATGTGAAAAACCTTTTATTTTTATCAGATTTTTCTAATGGGCGCTTTTCAGATTCTTCTGGTTTTCTCATCAAACGATAAGTTTGGCTGAGTTCAAGTAATGCTGGATTAGTACAGTAAGAGCAACAGAGCGCCCGTGAAAAAAGGTGAGCTGCCGGTATGGGTATGTCACACCAGCGTAACCGGAGGTCTCCCCATGCACACAGGCACAGGATCTCGCTGCCAGCAGCTTACCCGTAAAGAAAGGTACCATCTCATGGCACTTCTTCAGCCAGGAAAGAGTCAAACAGAAATTGCAGCAAGAATAAAAAGGTCCACGAGTACGATTTCTCGAGAAATACAGTGAAACAGCAGTGCAGGAAGATACGATCCTGCAGAAGTTCAGAGTGCGGCAGAGACACGCCGCACAAGAGCAGAGAAGGCGATAAAAAAGAGCCCGGAGCTGTTCACTCTCCTTGTACAGTGGCTGCGCTGTTTGCCTGAAAACCTGGGCTCAAGGCTGAAGTGGAGTTGAGTGCGGAGCAGCGAGTCTGCCACAGGACAATGAACAGCTGGCTCAGGAAAGACAGAGAAAATGGTGGGACTTTATACACATACCTTGCCCGCTATGGCAGGCCACGCTCTGGAGGGGAGGCAAAAGAAAACGTGCTGGTGCCTCGTTGATTCCTCACAGCGAACATCCTCTGAGAGGGCGAGGAGAGGAGTCGGCCTCGAGACTGGGAAGGAGATACTGTCTATGGATAAAAAGCCTTGACGCTGGTTGCACGAATGAGTCGATTCACGCTGTGCAGTAGAGTCAAAACCGGGTCCAAAGAGGAGGTCTGCAGAGCGAACAACCAATTATTTGTTACTATTTCGGGGAGAAAGAAGAAATTACCCGGCAGATAAAAATGATGGATTTAAGGTGCCTGGTCTAAAAGAACGGGATATAAAAATGAACCCTCAGAGAGTCTGTGCCGTATGAAAATTGATAAAGATATGTCAGCTGACAGCTGCGAATCAACCCTTGTGAACAAGGAAGATGCAGAGAGCAAAAAAAGTGTAAGAGAGCCGTGGAGAAATTTTCCACCAGTAGTAACAAATGGCAAAATGAGCTCTCTGCGTTTTGATGCAGAAGATGTTGAAGCCCCTGAGTATAATGGAGCGAAACGCAATGGGAACATGCAGGATGCGTTACGGTTGATACGGCGTAAACTTTCTCCTCAAAAAGTGAGTGAGTTAAAAGAATTGTTCGAAAGAGAGCAGGTAGATCCCGCAAAGCTTGTTCTGCTTCCGGTCGACGCCCTGGAGGGAGAAGGCAAAAATAAGCTGCCGCTGGCTATCGCAAAAGTTCTCTCCGAAGAGTTTGGGGGTGTTCCAATTGATACCGAGATCAAGCAGTCAAAAAAAGTAAGTAGAACGGGTAAGGGGATTGATCATCGACTGGCATTTATGCCCTCTTTTTCAGGGAGAGTGGAAGATAAGGATTACCTGGTCATTGATGATACGCTTAGTGTAGGTGGAACTATTGCCAATCTGCGGGGGTATATAAATCAGAATGGAGGAAGAACAGTAGGATTCTTTGTGATGCAGAGCAAAGAACAGTCACTTATATTGCAGCCGAGTGAAAAGACATATAACAAACTCTACAGTAAACACAACAGGGAGAAAGTGGATGACTTCTGCAGAAAAGAATTTGGATTCGACAGTACGTGCCTCACAAGAGGAGAAACCGGAAACATTGCCGCCGCAGCAAGCCTTGATGCAATGGCGGGACGCATTAGCGATGCCAGAGAGGACTGTAGAAGAAATGGACGTAAAATTGCTGAAATTAAAGCAGATATTGAAATCGAGAGAAAAGGCATTGAAGTTGGCAGAAGAAACATTGAAAGAATTAGAGAAAAGCGAAGTAAGACCATTGACTCAGGAAGAGATAGATGAGCTGAGGAGAGAGTCAAGACAGCTTCTTGAGATGTACAGTTAGCAGCGACTCTTCGGGAGCGAGTTACCTGTGGGGCGTAGTCGGAGGTTTCTCGATGCACAGGCACAGAAGCTTGATACCGGCAGCTCTTCTTCGAGAAGAGGCAATTATTTTCTTCGGGCAGAAAAGTGTCAAAGAGAAATTGCAGTACAGATGGAGAGATCCGGGAGTACGATTTCTCGAGAAATAGAGCAAAACAACAGTGCGGGATCTGAAACTGCATACTCTCCTGATACAGCAGTGATTGCATCTTTGCTGAAATGTAAAGAAGTAGAATATTAACTCTACGAAAGTTTTTGGAAATGAAGAGCGATATACCAGAAACTGGCAAAATAAAAAAGCTATTCAAAGGAGTGGAGCAAAGAGTGAAAATGCAAAAAACAGACTTGCCGAAAATTTACGATGGGTACGAGACAGAGGAACTTTTGTATATTCTCAAAGAGATTCAGAGTGGTGGAACAACGGCAAGCCAGGAGAAGATCTTGGCAATGCGAAACCTGGTGCGGGATTACAAGTTGGTTCCGGTTCACCAGATTCCGTCAAGACTCGACAGGATGAAAGCATAGCTATGGAAAAGTATCAAAGAGTTCCCTGGAAGAATTTTCCTCCAGCAGTTGCAAACGATAAAATGGGTTCTTTACGTTTTGATTCAAAAGATGTTGAAGCCCCGGAATATGATGGAGCGAAAAGAAAAGGGAGTGCCTCTGACGCAATAGATCTCATTCGGCGTAAACTTTCACCGGAAAAAACTGCTGAATTGGAAAATTTCCTTAAAAAAGAAAAGGTGGATTTTGCAAAACTTGTGATCCTTCCTGTTGATGCCCTGGAAGGAGAGGGTAAAAACAAAATTCCCCTGGCAATTGCGAAGGTTCTTTCTGAAAGACTTGGTGGAGTTTTTGTCGATACAGAAATTAAACAGGCTGACAAGGTCAGCAGAACAGGCCAGGGTATCAACCACCGTTTGGCTTTTATGCCGACTTTTGTCGGGAAGGTTGAGGATAAGGAGTTTTTGATTGTAGACGATACTCTTCGTGTTGGTGGAACAATTGCCAACCTTAGAGGGTATATAGATCATAATGGCGGGAAGACGGCAGGTGTCTTTGTTATGCAGAGTGATGAGCAATCATTAACACTGCAGCCGAGTGAAAAGACATATAACAAACTCTACAGGAAACACAACAGGGAGAAAGTGGATGACTTCTGCAGAAAAGAATTTGGGTTCGACAGTACGTGCCTCACAAGAGGAGAGGCCGGAAACATTGCCGCCGCAGCAAGCCTTGATGACATGGAAAGACGTATTAGCGATGCCAGAGAGGACGGTAGAAGAAATGGACGTAAAATTGCTGAAATTAAAGCAGATGTTGAAGTCGGCAGAAGAAACATTGAAAGAATTAGAGAAAAGCGAAGTAAGGCCATTGACTCAGGAAGAGATAGATGAGCTGAGGAGAGAGTCAAGACAGTTTCTCGAGATGTACAGTTAACAGCGACTCTTTGGGAGCGAGTTGCCAGTAAAAAAACAGATAAAAACAGCGATGCAGAAAAAGAGAGGTAAAAAAGACTGTTTTCACGGAGAGTTGCCAAAGAATAAAAAGACCCGAACTGCAGGAACACACAGCCTCCGGTTTGAGTTTGGTGACTGAACTCTACCATCAGCTCACTCAACAGGCTGAGAAGGCGCAAATTAGAGCAAACCTGCTTAATTCCACTGGTTGCCGGAATCGATCAGTCTGCGTCTGCGATGGGAGCTTCCACCGCAGACGCAGACTGTCAGCCACACCACGATTTACCAATGGAGTGCAAAGGAGCGAGCCGCTCGAGGTCAGTTTTATTGCCGTTTCTGGAGTTATGGGCGGAAATATTGGAAAGGAAAGAATAACATAAATGAATATATATTTTTCAAAAAAGAACGTAAGATTATTTAATGGTGATGTTGTAATTACTCTCAATGCATTGCCTGAAGAATGTGTTGATCTCATATTCGCTGATCCACCGTACAATTTGTCTAATAATGGTTTTACCTGTCATGCTGGAAAAAGAGTGAATGTTAATAAAGGTAGATGGGATGCAAGTAAAGGGATTGAAGAAGATTTTCATTTCCATTTCAAATGGATAGAGGCTTGTAAACGAGTGCTTAAGCCGAATGGATCTCTTTGGATCTCTGGTACATATCATTCTATTTGTGCCTGTGGCTTTGCTCTGCAAAAGCAGGGTTGGCATTTAATTAATGATATTTGCTGGTTTAAGCCAAATGCTGCGCCTAATTTATCCTGCCGAATGTTTACCGCCAGTCATGAAACCTTGCTTTGGGCGAGAAAAGACAAAAAAGCCAGGCATTTTTTTAATTACGAACTTATGAAAAATAGTCTCTGGACAGATGATTTTATCAAAAAACCAAAGAAACAGATGAGGAGTGTCTGGGCTATGTCAACGCCCAAAAATAGTGAAAAAAAATACGGGAAACACCCAACACAAAAACCAGAGGCTTTATTAAACAGGATCATCTTGGCCTGCAGCCAAAAAAATGATACTGTTCTTGATCCATTCTGTGGCAGTGCAACAACAGGTGTGGAGGCTCTGAGGAACGAACGGAAGTTTATAGGAATTGATGCTGAAAAAGATTATTTAGATAGTATTGCTATCCCAAGAATCAACGATGTCTTTTCGCAGTATGAGTTGTCTTCTTCCGTCGAAAAAAATGGACTTACTATAAAAAAGAATTGTCCAGAAAATGGTTTGTTGCCGTAACCAAAAATAATTATGGGAAAAATCAGGCCGTCATAAAACAGCGTAAAATTATTGGCAAATATTTATATAAATTGGCAGAACAATATGGGTGAATGTATGTCGCAATGGAAAAGTAAACAAAGGTTGGGCCAGGCATGTTTTTGAGCGGTATTTAGAGCTGCCTGTAAATCCAGCGCAGTCTCCCCTGGTGTCAGACTGATTGGCATCTTTCCTGCTTTTATGTACAACTGGGGAAAAGAACAACTTTCTTGACAGGCAGCGTCGATGGATAGTTACGAAAATAAATGCTCAAAACCCTGCCATGAATGCTTGTGGAAAACCAAAGCAGAAGTGGCAGATATAAACCTGGTTGTCTTAAACTCAAAAAAGGAGAGTAAAGATGGCATTTGCAAATGAATATGTTACAGAAGCAGATAAAAAGAAGTACAATCTTGATGAACTGTGGGCCAGGTATAACGGTGTGCTAAGTCAGAAATTACCGGATAAAAAATGCTGGGTGATAGACAGAGAGAAAGAGATATGGTTGCTGGATACAGGGCGCATTCCAGATCCTGATCTGGATCATGCTTATTTACCAGAACAGATTTGGACGCTCCACTATCAGGGAGATAATATTGAGGTAAGAATCCAAGTTTCAGATGATAAAGAAATTGCAGGAAAGCAATATAAAAGAGTATGGGATTTGCTCGCTCTCTCTTCTGATGCATTGGAGAATTTACAGACAGAACTTTTGCTCCAGATTCTGGAGGAGATGTTGAAAACATATGGCTATATGGGGTTGACAGTTCAAAGACCTGACCATACAGTCGCACTCCGCGACTGTAGAGGAGGGGAGAGAAGGTAAGGGCTTGGACTCTCTCTTGAAAATACAAACAAAACCCCGGCTCTCAGAAGCACCAGGGGGGGAGGGAAGGCCGTGGTTGACCGGGGGGAGAAAGGAGCAACTATGACGTTCTATAGAGTGGTATTTTTAGAAAAAGTGACAGCTTGCCTGACAGACACCGCAGCAAGAGGTAAAACTGTTACAATGTTTATTAACATTGCTTTTTAGGATGGTCATCTTTTCTTGTCCATGACCTTTTGATTCCCAACCTGACTAAGAATTACACTGGAGGATAGTTATGTATGTCATTAGACCAGGTAAAGCGATTGAAGAAAAACTTGAAGCTGCTGCCAAAAATTACAGTCAAACAGTTGAAGAATTTATTGCAGATGCGATAGCTGAATATCTTGAAGACGCTGAGGACTATAAGCTGGGAATGGAGATCGTGAAAGTTGCTGAAGATGATTCTGAGGAAGAGCTTTGAGTGAATTGAGAGATAACAAAAAAGCAATTTCTTAAAAAGAAGAAAATCATTTCAAGCGGACTGAACACTACGGTGTCTCTGAAATCCTGAATACGTTGATTCGGGATGTTAGGGAAAGAGGAAAATGTTTCCGATTTCTTTTTTAGAGTATACTGTTGTACTTCTTGTTTGAGCCCAGTGAGGTTTCTCTCAATAAACAGTGTCGTATTGCGATTGCGGAGTTAAAACAGGAGCTGAAGAGATATCCTTTCTTTGGAGAAAAACGAGCGTCCTTATTATCTCTCTGAAAGAGAGGACAACGCTATCAATGTAGAAATTTTCTGGAAAAAACTTCTCCTCATCAGAATAAAAATAAGAAAGCGGTCTCTCTTTTTAAAAGTTTATTTTTTTCTTGACGACGACAACTCCATTATGTAAAAAGCGCAAGGAGCGTTTTTAGCACGATTGCTGCGGCGATATTCTGTGAAAAATATTACAGGTAGGACCCCCTTGTCGTTTGTTCATATTCGAGGCGCAGAAGAAAGTTGCCTGCAGGGATATCCCGATCGTCAACGTCTTCTGCTGTTCAAATCACCCTGCGTAAAAAGGGCGGCTGTTCCGAAGAGGAACCAGACCCTTTCGTTGCCGCCCGGAGTGACAGGGATGCGGATGATGGCATGCCCGGCGATGTCGGCCTGCAGAGTGAGCAAAAGGGGCGGGGGCAGGAAAATAATTGAGCAAAAAGAAATCGAAAGGCTCAATGGGGAGCCAATTCAAGAGGAAGAGGAGAAGAGTTATTCTCCTGCACTTTTTTAATT
>PDWI01001564.1_pt1 | contig 35825 bp, 32 predicted proteins | sample 1430891 | NCBI WGS metagenome assembly PDWI01 (sample SAMN01162508, study PRJNA174530) | Oral metagenome, whole genome shotgun sequencing project. | biome: Marine environment; feature: Marine mammal; material: Swab sample of the gingival sulcus; isolation source: swab sample of gingival sulcus... | reverse complement strand
GATAAAGGGTTTGAGGCTTTTGTCTTTTCCATCTATTTTGTAACGTTGTGTGGCAAGAATGGGTTATTTTATAAGCGGGTGGCCCATTTCCTGACGCTGGACGACATATTGCTCTGCAACTTTTCGGGCAATATTGCGTATTCTTCCGATATATCTGGTTCTTTCTGCGACACTGATAGCCTTTCTGGCATCAAGCAGGTTGAACGTGTGAGAGCATTTAAGGCAGTAATCGTATGCCGGAAGAATCAAGCCTTTTGCAACCAGTTTCAGTGCCTCTGATTCAAAAGTGTTAAAAAAATCGAGGAGTTTTTCAACATTCGCCTCTTCAAAATTAAAGGTCGAAAATTCTACTTCAGCCTGATGAAAGATTTCTCCGTAGGTGACTTCATCGTTCCATTTTATGTCGTACACACTTTCCACACCTTGAAGATACATGGCAATACGTTCGAGACCATAGGTAATTTCAACCGTGGTTGGATGGAGATCTATGGAGCCTGCGATCTGAAAATAGGTGAATTGGGTGATTTCCATGCCGTCGAGCCAGACTTCCCAGCCAAGTCCCGAGGCTCCAAGGGTTGGAGACTCCCAGTCATCTTCAACAAAACGGATATCATGTTCCAGCAGATCCAGTCCAAACTGTTTTAAGCTGTCCAGATAGAGCTCTTGGACATTCAGCGGAGATGGTTTCAATACTACCTGGTATTGGTAATAATGTTGCAGCCGATTAGGATTGTTCCCATATCTTCCGTCTGTTGGTCTTCTTGAAGGTTGAGCGTATGCCGCTTTCCATGGTTCCGGTCCCAGGGAACGCAATAATGTCCCTGGATGAAAAGTTCCGGCACCTACTTCCATATCATAGGGCTGTTGAAGAACACAGCCTTGATTCGCCCAATATTTGTTCAGTTCTATTATTATGTCTTGAAAATTCATCAATACGACCTATGATTTATTCTGTTTGCGAAGTTATTCCCTGCTGATTAGAATCCATTATACAAAAACAGGAAAATAAAGCTGCTTTTATACCCGTTATATCAAAGTTTGTCCATGATTCTTCTTTGTATCTGAGCAAGCTACCATAGCAGGGAATAAGGGTAAATATTTTTCTTTATCGTTCAATTAACCAAAAATAATATTTTGGAATTATTATGCATGAGATCGTTTCCAATAGAAAACTGGTTGAAATACTTAAAAATGTGAAATGTATTGCTGTGGTGGGGTTATCTCCCAAGGAAAGCAGACCAAGTAACATGGTTGCACGTTATCTGCAACAAAACGGATATAAAGTTGTACCGGTGAATCCGGGGCAGACAGAAATTCTTGGCGAGCCCTGTTATGGAACCTTAAAAGATATTCCTTTTGCTGTTGATCTTGTCGACATTTTCAGAAAAGCTGAGGCTGTGCCCGCAATAGTTGATGACGCAATAGAAATAGGTGCCAGGTATGTCTGGATGCAGTTGGGGATAACTCACACTGAAGCAGCCGAAAAGGCAGAAAGTTTAGGAATAGAGGTGATTATGGATCGTTGCATCAAGGTCGATCACCAGACGCTGAAGAGTGAGTTGTAAGAGTTATGGAACCAAAAATTTTAAGTGTTCGTGGTGCGCGAATGCACAATCTTAAAAATATCGATGTGGATTTACCGAGAAACCGCCTGGTTGTGTTTTCCGGTTTATCCGGTTCCGGTAAATCAACCCTTGCATTTGATACCTTGTATGCCGAGGGACAACGACGATATGTTGAGTCTCTCTCCACCTATGCCAGACAATTTCTCGGTCAGATGGATAAGCCGGACGTTGATTCGCTCGAAGGCTTGTCTCCCGCTGTCTCCATTGAACAGAAAACAACCAGTAAGAATCCACGTTCAACCGTTGGAACAGTAACTGAGATTTATGACCATCTGCGGCTGTTATTTGCACGATGCGGACGTCCCCATTGCCCACAATGTGGCGATCCTATTCAATCACAGTCCATTGAAGACATGGTCAATAGTTTGATGCAGCAACCGGAAGGCACCAAAATCATACTATTGGCGCCGCTGGTAACTGACCGTAAGGGGCGTCATGAACAATTACTGGCTCGAATTAAAAAGGAAGGATATGTAAGGATTCGCGTAGATGGTGACATCATTCATACCGATGATGTCCAGAGCCTTGACAAGAACAGGAAGCATTCTATTGAGGTTGTTGTAGATCGTTTGGTTCTCAAGCCTTCGGTTAAAAGGCGCTTATCGGATTCAATTTCTACAACGGTTAAGTTGACCGATGGTTTTTTGCTGGTGGTTTATCCCGATCAGGCAAACGAGCAATTATTCAGTGAACACGCTGCCTGCCATAAATGCGGTGTCTCAATGCCACAACTGTCAACACAGCTGTTTTCCTTTAATAATCCTCAAGGGGCATGTGCAGAATGTGGTGGGCTGGGGGTAAAACAGTTCTTTGATCCCGCACTGGTGGTGCCAGATCATGGTCTAAGTGTAAGTGGTGGAGCTATTGCGCCATGGGGATGGCGCAATGAACAAACCTATACCGGGCAACTGCTGGCGGGAGTTGCGAAACATTATGATTTCAGCCTGAAGACACCCTATGCAGAATTGTCAAAAGATATTCAACAGGTATTGTTGTACGGATCGGGCAGGGAAGAAATCGTTTTTCATTATCAGAAAGGGCGAAGGGTTATGACCTCGGAAAAGAGGTTTGAAGGGGTTATTCCGCAGCTCGATAGACGTTTTCATGAAACCCAATCTTCGATGGTCAGAGAAGAGCTTGCTAAATTCATGAACGAGCAGGTGTGTCCAGGTTGTCATGGTGCCAGATTAAAAACGTCCTCTCTTGCCACTAAGATAGGAGAATGGAATATTTATGAGTTGACCTGTCAGTCGATTGAACATCTGTTACAGATTGTACCTTTGCTGCCATTTAGTCAGCGGGAGAGGGCTATTGCCGAACCCGTGTTAAAAGAAATTGTTGATCGCTTGTCCTTTCTTGAAGATGTGGGACTGGGATATTTGTCTTTAGACAGACGTTCAGGCACGTTGTCAGGCGGTGAGGCTCAGCGAATACGGCTTGCTTCTCAAATCGGTTCACGATTGGCAGGGGTGTTGTATATTCTTGATGAACCAAGTATCGGACTTCATCAACGTGACAACCAAAAATTAATAAATACTCTGTTGGAGCTGCGTGATTTGGGCAACAGTGTGATTGTGGTTGAACATGACACTGATACTATTTTAGCTGCAGACCATGTTCTCGACATGGGGCCTGGAGCTGGCGTGCACGGTGGGGAGGTCGTTTTCAGTGGAACGGTTGAAGACCTGTTAAAAGAGCCTGATTCCATTACCGGAGCCTATCTTGCTGGCAAAAAAGAAATTAAAAATCCTTCAAAACGAAGAAAATTAACAGGCAAGAAGGTCAAAAAAATTACCTTGAATGGAGCGAACGCCAATAATTTAAAAAATATTTCTGTCGCTATTCCTTTGGGGGGGATGGTTGGTGTCACCGGCGTTTCAGGTTCGGGGAAATCGTCACTTGTCATTGAAACTCTGTATAAGCTTCTTCAAGAGGCGGTAAGAACCAAGTCTCAAACTTGTACAATTTCAGGAGCATCTATAAACGGTGCCTTGCATGTTGATAAAATTGTAGATATTGACCAAAATCCTATCGGTAGAACTCCCCGATCAAATCCGGCGACATATACAGGTGTTTTTACCCCGATAAGGGATTTGTTTTCCAAGCTACCGGAATCAAGAGCCAGGGGGTACAAGCCTGGGCGTTTTTCTTTTAATGTCAAGGGTGGCAGGTGCGAAGCCTGTGGTGGAGAAGGTTTTACCAGGATTGCCATGCATTTTTTGCCTGATGTGTTTGTTGAGTGTGAGAGCTGTAAAGGGAAACGTTATAACCAGGAGACCCTTGAAATAAAATATAGAGGCAAGAGCATTGATGAAGTGTTGGCAATGACAGTGGAAGAAGGGCTTGAATTTTTTAAGAATATTCCTGCCATTAAGCATCGTTTACAGACACTGTTTGATGTGGGACTGTCGTATATAGCCCTGGGACAATCTTCCGTGACTTTGTCAGGAGGTGAGGCGCAGAGAGTAAAGCTGGCACGAGAACTGGCGACCAGGGGCAGTGGAAAAACTCTGTATATTTTAGATGAGCCAACAACCGGACTACATCCGGCAGATATTCAATATCTGCTTGATGTATTGAACCGGCTGGTTGACAAAGGTAATAGTGTTATTGTTATTGAACATAACATTGATGTGATAAAAACCTGTGACTGGCTTATTGATGTGGGACCGGAAGGTGGCGATAACGGAGGGAATATCGTGTGTGAGGGGCCTCCTGAAAAAGTTGCCAGACATGCCGATTCGCATACTGGAAAGTTTTTGAAAATGTGCATTGAGTAATTATTACCACATGCCTCTTGATTATGGATGGTAATTAAAGTTTAATGGTAGCCGTTTCAACGGCTAAAGTTGTTCAATAGATAAAGATAAAAAGAAAATTTGAGGTAATCATGGCAGAAAAAAATGAAGCTGCAGCAAACAACGATGCGGCGGCACCACAGTTTCGTATGCAGAAGATGTACATTAAGGATCTTTCTTTTGAAAACCCAAATGCCCCTGAAGTGTTTATGGTGCAAAAGGGACAGGAGCCTAATGTAGAGCTCAATTTAAAAATCAATAACCGAAAGATTGATGATCTTCACTGGGAGGTATCCCTTCATATTAATGCAGAAGTTATCAATAAGGGCGATGATAATAAGACTCTTTTTATTCTTGAGGTGGAACATGCAGGTGTGTTTTATCTGAACAATATTCCAGAAGAGCATATGCAAATGGTGTTGGCAGTTGATTGTCCAACCTTGCTGTTCCCGTTTACCCGGCAAATTGTCAGCCAGGTTTCTGTTGATGGCGGTTTTGTACCATTTCAAATGGAACCAATTAATTTCATGGCTCTGTTTCAAAATTCCCAGAAGCAGCAAGAACAAAACGCATAGTTTTGTGTTCTGATAGAAAATAAAAAAGCCCACTGTATCATTGTTGTACAGTGGGCTTTTTTATTTTTAGGCAGGATACTGCTAACTCATTAAAGAGTTGTGTTCACAAAATTGTCAATAAGGGTAGAAACACCTTTTTCAATTGCTTGATCGAAAAGAAGATCGTATTGGGCATCTGAAAAGATTGTTTCAGGTGATACCTGAACCCTGACTCTGTTTGTCCATACAACATTGCCTGTTGCTGCTTCCTGTACCCAGATACGAAGCTGAACAACTGCCTGATCTACTCTACCGCTATTGTAGGCCATTTTCCCCATTCCTGCACCGAGCAGTGCCCACGCAACATCGTTTCCATTAACTGCTGATCCTGTTATGAAATCATCGTCACCAAATGGATAGTTGCCACTATGAGTCAGAAGAGCACCTACAGAACCACCTGATACCATAGTATTCCACTCGTCGTATTTTTCAGAACCGGCGAAGCCATAGAGAGCCTGTGAGGTGCCACCCATGATAACTGGAAGGATACCTCGTTTCCAAGGTGCCCAAGTTGCTTCCTGGCGGGTTTTATATTCAAGAACCCGACCACGTATAACGTAATCCGCATTAAAATTACGACCAAGTTTTGCAATCACTTTACTCGTGAGACCATGGGTTCCTGGACTGGCAACAACCTTGTTGTCTTTGGAGATCAATTGCTGATGAATGTACCTTTTGATTTCGCTTTTCATCTTGTTTGACCAGTCGCCGTTTAACTCATTGGTCAATGAGGCGGAATTAGTCTCTTCATAGGGAAGAAGGCTAATAATATTCTGTTCTACAAGGTAGAAGAACACATCTTCTTGAACCGGCAAGCCAAATCCATTTGCAACCAGATGGTCCGTCAATGTTTCCGTAATTTTCAGATTTCTCCTGTGCGCCGATGCCAAATCGTTGCCATTTGAATAGTCAGCAAAAGGAAGGATAACGGCAGTCATGCCTTTTCCTTTCGCATTTGGACCAGCTTCCACTGGAACATTCAAAGTTTCAACAACCGTCTGACCACAACCTGCAAGTACTAATGCTAAAATTCCAGCTATCAGATATTTCAGCCTATTCATAATCTTCTCCCTGCCGTAAAATAGAGTAATCTTAATGCTACTTGTTCAACTTACAATTCAATTATAAAATAGTTGGCTTAAGCAAAACAATGAGTTCACGCTTCTGCCTAATCTTTTTTTCGTGTCCAAAGAGATAACGCAGCACAGGTATATTGCCAGCTACCGGAGCAAATTCTCCTTGGGTTTGTTCAGTACTGTCAATAAGACCACCAATAACCAGCATTTCACCATTTCTCACCTTGACAGTAGTACTCATCTCTCGAACATTTACAATTGGTAGACCCACTTCATAGAGTCCTCCGAATTTTCTGTACTCGATCGGTTCTTCAAGTTCAGAGGTAACTGGAACAAGGTTCATAATGATTTCCTTATCATCAAGAATATTGGCGGTAAGTGCCAGTCCCACACCAGACATGATTCTTTCGGTTTTTAATGAGTAGGTCAGGTTACCAACATCATCACGATCGGCTTCAACGGCATCAATATAGGTGGTATTTTTCCCTACGGAAATAAGAGCCGGTTGTCCATTCATGACACTAATTCTGGGGTTAGAAAGAATGTGAGTGTCGCCTTGTGTTTTCAGTGCGTTTAGAAAAACATCAAAATTAGCACCACTGAGTGAGACAGAGCGGACAAAAGGAAGGGCACTCTCGTTCGGCCAAACTGTACCACCTATTTCGCCAAACTGTATTGTTCCATTTATTGCAAAATTGCTAAGAACCTGGGACCAGTTGATACCAATGTCTGAGTCATTAACCAGCTGAACTTCAATAATTTTAGCTTCGATATTAACCTGCTTATACAGCTCACGCTTCAGGCTGTCAAAATATGCCTCAATCCTGTCAAGAAGTGGACGCGGAGCAGAAACAGTAACTAATCCAATTGGCTTGTCGATAATGTACATACTATCGCCACTGGACACTTGCATTGCAGCTTGGGCTACAACCTCTTCATTTTCGCCTTCCTCTGCTTCTTCATCCTCATTTTCTGTCTCTTCGGCAGGTGTTACACCAGTTTGACCAGGGATAGTTGTCGTATTCCAGGTAGCAATAATGGCGTCCATGTTGGCCTGAATATTTTTCCAGATATCAAATTCGTTGTTATCACTCTTGAGTTCTATGGTTCCATCTACCTCAGTATTTGAAGAATCTCCACCGAGGACGTTGCCACCTGTTCCGGTTTTATAATTCTGCGCTGTAAAAGGCATGGCGACATGGAATTGACGCGTTTCCTTGTATTTTATGATGAGAGTGTTGTTCTCAAATTCATGAAAATAATCAACCTGACGGAGGAGGTTTTCTATTGATCTGTGAAAGTCATCGTTTGCACCAATATTCACATCGACCAGCACATCTCTATCAACATCACTTGCCCATGAAATGGTGAAGCCTTTTGATCTTGCCAGAATTCTTAATACATCGGCAAGAGGCTCAGGCCCCCTGGTTGATACGATATTTGCGCCAACTTTCAAGCCAATTTCGTCAATTTCATCCTCAATCTCGTCAGACTTATCCACATCTACGATATATCTCGGATTTTGGTACTGAACTGGAAGTGCACCTGTCGGTGAAACTTTCTGTGCAGAATTTTCCATGACCGACTCGGCTGGACCTGAAGTGTGCGTATCGGCTTCTGAGTTTACAGTTTGAGTCTGAGAGCTGCATGCTGAAAAAATCAGGGCAAGCAACAAGAGGCAACAATATTTAATTCCTGTGTTCTTTGACTTCATGTATCAAACCTCTTAGGGCAATAGAAATGTGAGTATCTAAAAAACTGTTTTATTATAAAATTAACAACTAGAGATTCTCTGCTGCCAATCTTTCCTGTACATATTTCTTGAGATCTGCTCGTAACTGAAAACCTGAAGAAAGAAGTGCCTTGTATTCCTTGACGGCATTTTCAGAGTCTCCCATCTTGTCAAAAATACGTGCTTTTGAAAGGAGTGTGGTCACGGTTTCTCCGTAGTAACTATCGTATTTCTCTAACAATTTTAAGGCACTGTCAAAATCGTTATTGTTTTCACTGAAAGCTGCATAACTCATCAAGGCTTCCTTCATAGGAGGATTACCACTCACACTTTGGTTGAAATACTCCATTGCCTCGGAGTTATTTTGCATATTTGCTGCCCCGATGGCAGCATATAATGCTCCTTTATAGTTTTCAGGATTGTACTTAAGGGTTTGCTTGGCGAAATACAATGCTTTGGCGTTCAATCGTAATTCTACTAAATATATCGTGGCCAGTTTATTGGATAATTTGCTATTGTCTGGCCAGAGTTGTAATGCTTCCTCGTAATACTTGACTGCATCTTCAAAGTCATTTCTCTTTTCAGCCTGCTTTGCATTTTTGATAATTTCCTGTGCTTTTAACACTTCTTTTGACTGAGTTATAGATTGCTGAACAATAAGAGTCTCTTTTTCCAGGACATCAAGATCAGCTTCAATTTCAAGGTTGTCTACCGACATCCTTTCAGGCCAGTCAAACTCTTTGGCTTTAGGGTAAATGACTATTGTGTTGAAACGTTCTTCCTTGCTCAAGTCAGATAAGTTAAGAATGATATCCAAGGCAAAATCCCATGGAACATCATCCAATGATAAGGTCAGGGTTCCAGTAACCTGCTCGTCAACAATAATATTCAGCCCGGATATTTCTCTGAACAGTCTAAAAACGTTATGCAAATCAATCTTATAAAAATCAACACTGATTCTTTCCTTCTTAAACCCAGAGATATTGAATGCATCTGCTGCTTTTTCGTTGTCTTCGGTTGCAACTTTATTCTTAGATTGGGCATCAAGCTCTGCTACAGAAGATTCTATCAGTTCATTCAGGGTATTGTTGTCATCCTCTGGTAAGGTTTGATCTGAACCGACCGATCCCGCTTCTTTAAACGCTATCTGTATGCCGTCGTTCATTTCCTGTACGTCATAGTCAAAAAGGGTTGCAGTTGCAGAATCAAAAACTACCCTGACCCCATTGTCAGTAGGTGCAGTTCGAATTTTATCGAGCATAGAGCCAACAAAATATTCATTTTTGGCGCCGCTTATACTCGTATTGCTGAAGTCCATGTACATTCTTGCTGGAGCCTTATCTGTTCCAGGGACGACATTGGTCTGTGTATCACTGATTTTTGCATTAGTTCTTATGAAAACGATTGTCTGGTTTCCATCAGATTGTATTTCTAAATCAGTGATAGTCAATGCTGCTTTGTTGCCCTGAGCTTCAGTATCTGCATACAAAATGCTTGCCTGCGCAAATATGAACAATGGGATGAAAAGGGCCAAATTGAGTTTAATGAACCTATTAAACATTTTCTATTCTTCTCCCTCTTTGTTTAAAATCATGTCAATTCTTGTTTTCTGTACCTTTTTGGCTCGAGTTGTGGCCGTTTCTTCAATCACTACCTTGTGTGAACCAATGTTTATGATTTCACCTCTCCTACCAATTTTCATACCAACTTTCAGCACATAGCCTTTTCCTGTCGAATCTTCGACCATGGCTATATTGCCCTTTGGTCTTTGTAATACTGCAACCAGGGTTAATTGACCTGGTTCAAACAATTGCATACCAGTCAATTTCTCGTTGGTATCGATAATCTCATTGGGGTCGAAATCAGTAACAATTTTCGGTTTTAGAAACGGCTCAAAAGGATCTGGTCTTCCCTCGAGTTGATATTCAAAATCTTCTTCGTAAATGTGTAGCTCAGCTTTTTGGTTCTTTTCTGAATCGAATGTTGCAGGATCTTGTTTCTCTTCAGCTAGGGAGAAGGACACAGAAAAAATCGTCATACCAAGAGCAAACAAAGCTTTCAGAAAACAAGTAGTTATTTTTTTCGATGGAGTTTTCATATTTACTTCTCGTTATCCCTTTCTGGTCTATTTACGTCCCTTCTTCTTTTTCTTGCCGTTGGCAGGTTGAAGAGGCTGGTTTGTGAATCGATATGTTGTCAACTGACAGCTCGACTTCAGCAACATTTCGTTGCCTTCTCTTTTGGGAGAACTCATGCTGATGTTGGAAACGGTCACAATCCTGTTGAGTTTACTTACCTGATCGAGGAAAAATCCCATATTGTGATATGGACCTTTGACCTCTATGCTTATCGGAAATTCTGCATAAAAATCTTTTGGAACCTCTCCTCCCGGGCTAAAGGAAAGAAAATCCAGACCAGCATTTTGGCCTAACCCTGAAATATCCTTTAAAAGCTGCGGAATCTCTTTTTCCTTTGGCAACATATCTGTTGTTTCGATAAACTTAATCTCTGTCTCTTGAAATTCCTTTTGAAATTTCTTGATGTTTTGCGCTCTTTTTCTGGCAGAGAACACCTTGGACTGCAGAGCGTTTTCTCTGTTCTCCAAAGACATGATCTTTTCAGTGTTTGTCTGGAAAACCATGAAATAAAAAGCCACTGCGGGAAGAATCAAGATCGACAACCCCAGGCCAACTTTTACTTTTGGATCCAGCGGAATATACTGTTTATCTAAAAAATTGTTTATTGCTTCTTGCTGTTTATTCATGAGAAAATATGTTCATTACCCTGTTATGAAGAATATAAAACTACCCCTTTTTCTCTTTTTTAGGCTGTGCGACAACGCATTTCAAGTTAAATGATTTTAAGTTTCTACCTGAGAAGCCTTTTAGGGAGGATCTTCCCAACGAAACGTCAGTGATATATGCCGATGTTTTCAACGTGTTCATGAATTGAGCTATAGTCTCGTTGTCCATCGCCACACCACTAAGATTCAAGGTGCTTCCCTGTTGATTGAACGACACCAGCCATACTCTTTTGTTGTCTATGAGGTTTGCCACCTCATCAAGAACATGAACTGTCAGGGAAGAGCTTTTTTTCAATGAATTAATGACTCCAATACGCCTGTTTAGTTCTTCGGTGTTCTTTTCAAACTGGGCAATTTTGTCGAGCGTCCGTTTCAGTGTCTTCTCCTCTATTTCCCAGGATGCAATATCCGCTTCAATTGCTTTAATAGTGCCTGCCTGGTAATAGGCGATCAGACAGAGAGCAGCAACAACAAAACAGAATGCTACAAAGGCACTTACTATCTGATTAGTGGCCTTGGCCCGTTTTTTTAATTGCCGTATCGGTAAAAGGTTTATCTTGAGCATAATCAGTGTACCCTTGGTCTATATGGCAGAAGGTCGGATTGCTATACCCGTGGCAATTGCCATTTCCGGCCCAATGCTGTTTAAATAATCCTGATCAACTTTTTTGTTACATGTCATATTTGCAAAGGGGTTGAACAGTTCAATGGTTAACCCCGTCTCATTTGCCAAGAAATCCATAAGACCGTTCACCTTGGCTCCTCCGCCACTTAATACCAGACGGGTAAGAGGTTTTTCTGGATGATTTGAATGATAAAGGTCGATGGCTTTTTTTACTTCTAATACCCATTGGGTACAAGTCGAAATAAAAATTTCTTCAATTTGCTCTTGTTTCTCTTCGGCAGGAATATGACCTAGTTTTAGTCTTTCTGCCTCTTCAAATTCAAGATCAAACGTATTCTGTATCTGTTCGGTCAGCTGTCGGCTACCGATAACTATATCTCTTGCGACCACTGATACCCCGTCAGAAAGAATGTTGATGTTCATTTTTGAGGCGCCAATATCTACCAAGGCAACATTGCCTGTTTTTTCATTGGCATATTCGTAGGCGTTTTCCAGTGCAAATCCATCAACATCAACGATGACAGGTTTTAACTTGATACTTTCCAGCATTTGAAGGTAGTCATCCACAATGTCTTTTTTGGCTGCCACCAGCATGATATCCGTTCTATCCGTATCAGAACTGTTGGTCTTGAGATCTTGAAAATCAAGATATACATCTTCGAGATCAAAAGGGATATACTGTTCAGCTTCGGACATGATGTGATCCTCAAGCTCAGCATCTTCCATAACAGCCAGATTTACCTTTTTTACGATAACAGAGTAGCCCGAGATTGAAAAACCAACCTTTTTGTTTTTAATTTTGAGATTAGTCAGAAGATCGGATATTGCTTTAGCAACAATTTCCGGTTCATTAAGAGCGCCGTCATCTACAGCTCCCTCAGGTAAAGTGATGCTACCCAAATTAACAACATTGTAACTCTTGTCAGATTTGCTCAGTTGACATACCTTGACAGCATGTGAGCCTATATCCACGCCAACAACCAGTGGGTCTTTTGAAAAAGGCAGTTTCATAGGTACCGATTATGTAGAATTATTAATTACCTGCTGTTTAAAATCTTTCCTTGTCGTCTTGAAAAAGCATTTATGTGATACGATATATTTAGGTCATAAAAAATGAATTTTGTCAAGAGAAAGTCCTAAAAAGGCATAAGGAAAAAATGCTATTTAAACAGGTGGTTAAAGGATAAAATCAGGAGAAATGTGCATTTCCCCACAATATATGGAGTTTTTTTTTGGAAATGTTGTGTATGTAGTGTGTTATTATTTTTGAAAAAAACTGCAATTTGTTGAATCATTTTGTTTTACTTGCTTGTAATTCTAATCATTTTACATTAGTTACCTTGCGGAGTGAAAAATAATAATTGTAACTTTTTTAAGGATATTGTTTTGGCTAAGAATAATTCAAAAAGTGTTGTCCGTGAGTATACAGAAGCAATAATCATTGCAATCATACTGGCTCTTTTTATTCGGACGTTTATTGTGCAGGCGTTTAAAATCCCATCAGGGTCAATGTTGCCTACTTTGAAAATCGGAGATCATCTGCTGGTGAATAAATTCATCTATGGTATTAAAGTCCCGTTTAGTGGAACCTTACTGATACCCATTAAAAAACCACAACGTTATGATATTATAGTATTTCGTTATCCTGAAGATCCGAAAACCGACTACATAAAAAGGGTAATCGGAACCCCTGGAGACAAAATCGAAATTCGAGACAAGGTTGTATTTGTAAATGGGAAGAAAATCGAGGATGTGGCAGCCCATTTCACCGACGACACGATTATCCCTTCCGAGATGAAACAAGCTCGAATTTTCAAGGGTGGTCCCAATAAGGATAATTTTGGCCCTATTTTGGTTCCTGAGGGGAAATGGTTTGTTATGGGGGACAACAGAGACAACAGTTATGACAGTCGATTTTGGGGCTTTGTTGACGAAAACAAGATACTTGGTAAAGCGATGATTATTTACTGGTCATGGGACCTGACCAAACCATGGCTTTCTGTGGATAGATTTTCTTCTATTCGATTTGGAAGAATTGGTCATATCATACACTAAAAGCGTGGTATGTTTCTTTACTTCTAAAGGCATACAAGATTTCAGGTGAATTGGGTGAAAAATAATTATTTTTTCAGTCATAAACATATTTTCGGTATAGAGCAGCTTTCTTCCGAAGATATCATGCATATTCTGGAAACGGCCAAATCCTTTAAGGAAATCTCCGGCAGATCGATAAAGAAAGTGCCAACTCTGCGCGGTAGAACGGTCATATACCTTTTCTTTGAACCTTCAACCAGGACCAGACTTTCCTTTGAAATTGCCGGGAAGAGAATGAGCGCGGATACCTTTAATGTGTCGGCCTCAACCAGTTCTGCCCAAAAAGGAGAGACCCTTGTTGATACCGTCAGGAATATGCAGGCAATGAAACCTGATATCATTGTGATGCGTCATTCCAGTTCAGGAGCACCGCAACTGGTTGCCAAACATATTGATGCGTCGGTTATTAATGCGGGCGATGGCGCCCATGAACATCCGAGCCAGGCGCTTCTTGATATGATGACGGTTCTGGAACACAAAGGAAATATTGAGGGACTTAAAATAGCCATAATTGGTGATATCAGTCACAGCAGGGTCGCCAGATCCAATCTGCTGGGATTTACCAGGCTTGGTGGCAAGGTATATCTTGCCGGACCGGCTACGTTCATTCCAACCGGTATTGAAAAAATGGGCGCTCATGTGTGTTCAGATGTTGCGGAAGCGGTGGAAGATGCCGATGTTGTTATTGCTCTCAGGATTCAAAAAGAGCGGCAAAATGATCCGTTGATACCATCTCTTAGAGAATATGCGATGCGTTACGGCATTAATGACAGCGTATTGAAAGGTGCCAAAAAGGATGTGGTTGTTATGCATCCGGGACCGATCAACAGGGGGGTTGAGATGAATCCTGATGTGGCTGACGGTAAAAGATCGTTGATACTTGATCAGGTTACCAACGGTGTCGCTGTCAGAATGGCCTTGCTTTATCTGGTTATGGGTGGTGATAATGGAAGTGAAGCCTTGAGAGGATAGAATGAAAGAGACGATTGTGTTGCAGAATGGCAGGGTGATTGATCCCGTTAACAGCACTGATGGCGTAAGAGATGTCTGGATCAGGGAAGGTATGGTTGTTGAACCTGCTCCAGAGGTGTCTGGAGATGAGGTAAAATGCATTGATGTTGATGGACTGTGGGTGGTTCCTGGATTAATAGATATGCACGTGCATTTGCGAGAGCCTGGACAGGAATACAAGGAAACCATCGAAACCGGGACGCGGGCTGCTGCCGCCGGTGGTGTGACCGGTGTTGCCTGTATGCCTAACACAACGCCTGTCAATGACAGTGCAGAAGTGACTTGTTATATCAATGAAAAAGCTGCCGGCTGTGATGCGCGGGTGTACCCGGTCGGAGCGGTGAGTGTGGCAAGTGGTGGAAGCGAGCTTGCAAATTATGCCGAGATGAAAGAGGCAGGTATCGTTGCTGTTACCGATGATGGACTGCCCGTTGTCGATAGCCAGATTATGCGAAGATCCATGGAGTATGCCAAGAGCCATGGACTTTTTGTCATGTCCCATTCAGAGGAAATTGCCCTTGCCAGGGGGGGATGTATGAATGAGGGAACCCGTTCAACCCGAATGGGGCTCAAAGGTATTCCCAACGCAACCGAGGCAATAATGGTATATCGTGATATAGCCTTGTCGGAACTCACAGGCTGCCATATACATTTTTGTCATATCAGTACCGAGGAATCCCTTGAACTGATCCGTCATGCCAAGGCAAGGGGGGGAAATGTAAGTGCTGAAACCGCCCCCCATTATTTCACCTTAACCGATGAGGCGGTTGAAGGATATAACACCAACGCCAAAATGAATCCTCCCCTTCGTTCAGAAAGAGATCGACAGGCTGTAAGGAAGGCCTTGCAGGATGGAACCCTGGACGCAATCGCAACCGATCACGCGCCCCATTCCGAGCTGGAGAAGAATCTGGAGTTTGATCAGGCGGCCAATGGGATTATCGGTTTGGAGACCTCTGTTCCCCTTGCCCTTGCGCTCGTTCGTGATGGTGTGATCGATGCTGGAAAACTTGTTGAACTGATGAGTGTCAATCCGGCAAGACTTCTGGGAGTGCAGGGAGGAAACCTTGCGGTTGGCAATGTTGCGGATGTTACCGTCATTGATCCTGAAAAAGAATTTGTCTTCAAGGAGGAGAATATCGTTTCCAAGGGGAAAAACTCTCCGTTTCTTGACTGGAAGCTTCAGGGGAAAGCTGTCTTGACAATTCTTGGTGGCCGTGTTGTCTTTGATGAATTATCCAGCTCGTCTGCTTAACTGAAAGAAAACGGCAGAGGTTGTTCTATTTCTATTTTTTCTGGCGTAACCGTTGCCTGATATACCAGGATTTTCACCCCTTTTTTTGCCACTTGCTCAAGAGTTCTTGCGTATTCTGGATCAATGTGGCCTGCCGGTTTGAAGTTCGTCGCATCATTTCTTTGTACCAAAAAGAAAATAACTCCTTTGTGCCCCTGCTCGATCAGTGTTGCCAGTTCGTTCAGGTGTTTTGTTCCCCTGACAGTAACGGCGTCTGGAAACATGGCGGTTCCATTTTCGACCAGAGAACAGTTCTTTACCTCGACATAGGTCTTTTGTGTACCATTTTCCAGCAGGATATCCAGTCTGCTGTTTGCGGAGGTCTTGATCTCCTGCTTGAGGTTATCGAATGGCAGCAGTTCAGGAATATGACCGTTTCTAATTCCTTCGACAACAAGCTTGTTGGTAAGCGAGGTATTCACTCCAACCCAGGTGTTGTTCTCTTGTACTAATTCAAGGGTGTGAGGATATTTTCGTTTTGGATTGTCAGAAATGGATAGGCATACCTTACTTCCGGGACTTGAACAACCTTTCATTGATCCAGAATTGGGGCAATGAACAGTTATGGTGTCACCATTACTTAAGGTAATGTCAGCTAGAAATCTCTTGTATCTTTTTATCAGGGTGCCGTAAATCAGGTGTGAGTCAAAATGCATGGTTTTTGGATGAAAAGTTGGTAATATTTATGTTGCAGCTCAATGGTGTAGATGATAAAAAACGTGTGAGGTTTTACAGCATAGTATCATAATATTTTAGTGGTTGCACTGAAAGGCTTATTATTTGTCTTTTTAATAACTTAAAAGGGGAGTTACCATGAAATTAGGTATTAATGGGCTGGGAAGGATTGGCAAATTATCTCTTTGGCATCATGTGTCTCGAAAGCATTTTTCTGGCGTGGTTGTCAACATAGGGAGGGACGTTGGGAAGAGCCTTGATGATTTGGCTGCTTCAATTGAAAAAGATTCTACCTATGGCAGGCTTGGTACTTATCTTCATGGACATAAGTGTGACCGGGTGATTTCTGAACTCAATGAGGAAAACGGAACCATGGTTGTTGATGGTTTGCCCGTGAAAATATTGAGACAGGAAAGAAATCCTAAGGATATTCCATGGCAGGCAAATGACGTGCAACTGGTTGTTGATACCACCGGGGTTTTTACTGACCCCACCGCCGATGTCAATGCGCCAAAGGGAGCCTTGAGAGGACATATTCAGGCCGGGGCGGAGAAAGTGATTTTGTCCGCGCCGTTCAAGATCAAATCCAAAGGCATTGATATGCCGGTTGATGCGGTGACTACGGTAATGGGAATCAATGATGAGGTGTATGACCCTTCACAGCATTCTGTGATTTCTGCTGCTTCCTGTACAACAACCTGTTTGTCATATATGATCAAACCTCTAATGGAAACCATTGGCGCGAGGAATTTTTTAAGCGCGTCAATGGTCACTGTTCATGCCGCTACCGGGAGTCAACAGGTTCTGGATAGATTGCCCGGTTCCGGGGCAAAGGATATGCGGAAAAACCGTTCTATCCTGAACAATATTATTTTGACTACCACTGGTGCAGCCAAGGCTCTTGCCCTGGTTATCCCGGAAATGGCGTCCATTGGTTTTATGGCGGAATCTGTTCGTATTCCCACTTCTACCGGTTCTCTGATTATTCTGGTTTTAAACCTTCAGGACGATAATCAGAACCCCATAAACCGTGAACAGATTAATTCCATCTATCGGGAGTTCGCTCAGGAATCCAGTTATCTGAAATACAGTGAAGAACAGAATGTTTCCTCTGATATAATTGGTGGAAGAGCTGCGACCCATATCGAAGGAACAGAAACCCATACTCGTACCGCATCGATTCAGGTTAATCTGGATCTGTTGAAAGCGGCAGGTGTTTCAGCGCCAGAAGGTGAAGAAACACTCAATGTTCCTGTAACTCAGGCAGTAGTATACGGCTGGTATGACAATGAACTTGGAAGTTATACCAATATGCTTGGTGATTTGACGGTCAAGATTGCTGATACCATGGTTTGAGGAGGAATTGATTTCGATCTTGCCTGATAAGAAAAAGCCTTGCCAATTCTGGATATTGCGGGATTGGCAGGGCTTGGGACACTAATTTTATCAATTGATAATCGACAATATTAATATCAGTGATCTTGAGTCTGTATTGCAGATTGAGAGCAGTTCACCTTCTCCCTGGTCATTGTCCCAGTTACGTCTTGAATTACAGCGGGCAAACGGTGTCCAGTTGGCGGCCAGAATTTCAGAAACCGTTGCCGGCTGGTGTTGTGCCTGGAATGTAACAGAAGAAGAGGCAGAGCTTCTTAAGATTGCTGTGGCTCAGGAACATCGTAGAAAGGGGATAGCGTCGACGCTTCTCGAAAAGCTGGAAACACAACTTGAAGGACGAGGAACACGGTCAATCTTTCTTGAAGTGCGTTCCCAAAACTCCATTGCTTTGAAATTTTATTTAAAATCCGGTTATTTTCAGGTGGGACTGAGGAAACGATATTATTCCTCACCTGAAGATGATGCGATTGTGCTAAAAAAGGAACTCTTCCAACAATAAAAGGAGATTACGTTATGAATACAATTCAAGACCTTGATATGAAAGGTAAAAGGGTTTTGATTCGTGTTGATTTTAATGTGCCCATGGACGAGCAGGGAAACATCACCGATGATATCCGTATGCGGATGGCCTTGCCCACCCTGCGATATGTGTTGCAGCACCAGGGACGACCGGTAATTTGTTCTCATATGGGGCGACCTAAGGGGAAGAGAGTTGAGAAGTTCAGCCTGGAGCCTGTGGCCGAGCATCTTGCAACGCTGCTTGACTGCCCGGTAACCTTGGCACCTGATTGTATAGGTGATGCAACGCTGAAGATGTCCCGGGATCTTGCGGAAGGCGAGGTGCTGCTCCTGGAGAATTTACGTTTTCACCAGCAGGAGACAGAGAACGACCTTGAGTTTGCTAAAGGACTTGCGCAGATGGGGGATGTCTATATAAATGATGCCTTTGCCGTATCACACCGAGAGCATGCCTCGGTAGTTGGGGTTGCTCGATTGTTTGCGGAAAAAGCTCCCGGCTTTTTATTACGGACTGAGCTTGAGCATTTTCATCAGGCAATGGATGAGCCGATACGACCCTTGGTTGCCTTGGTGGGTGGCGCCAAGGTAAGTTCCAAGCTTGGAGCTCTCGAAAACATGCTGGATAAGGTAGACAGTATGATAATTGGCGGTGCCATGGCAAACACTTTTTTGAAAAGCATGGGCGTGGAAGTTGGCAGTTCCAAGGTGGAAGACGAATATCTTGAGACAGCACAGAAGTTGGTGGAAACGGCCGAAGAAAAAAATGTTAAACTCTACTTCCCGATAGATTTTGTGGTTGCGGATCGTTTTGCAGCTGATGCTGTAACGAAAAATGTTACCTTCAGGGATGTCCCCGACGGCTGGATGGCGTTGGATATAGGACCTGCGTCTACAGTGTATTTTCAGGAGGCTCTGGCAGATGCTAAAACCATAGTCTGGAATGGACCTATGGGAGCATTTGAGATGGATGCGTTTTCAAGGGGAACCATGGCGTTGTGTCACACCGTGGCGTCATCCCATGCGTTATCAATTACCGGTGGAGGTGACTCCAATGCTGCGGTGAAAAAGGCAGGTGAATCAGAACGTATATCCTACATGTCAACCGGCGGAGGCGCCTTTCTGCACTTGATGGAAGGGAAAACATTGCCAGGCGTTGATGCACTGAACTGAGTCTATAAAAGGAGATTTCTCATGGAAAGAAAACCATTAATAGCTGGAAACTGGAAGATGCACTTGGATGCGGATGCTGGATGTGCACTGGCTGCAGCCGTCGCAGAGTCCTCGAAACAGACCGATGACCGAGATGTGCTCGTTGCTCCGCCTTACACCATTTTAAGCGAGGTTGCCGATGTGCTGAAAGGCTCTGATGTTATTTTAAGCGCGCAAAATATCTGCTGGGAAGAAAAAGGTGCTTTTACCGGGGAAATTTCACCTGTCATGTTGAAAAATATTGGCGGTAGTGCTGCAATTATCGGTCATTCGGAAAGACGTCACGTTTTTGGTGAAACCGATGATCTGGTTAATACCAGGATGAAAGGTGCCCTGAAACATGGCTTGCTGGCAATTTTGTGCATTGGTGAAACTCTTGAAGAGCGCGAAGCGGAGAAAACCTTTGCCGTTCTCGAAGAGCAGGTGAGCAAGGGACTTGCAGAAGTGGGAGCGGATGCCATGGAGAATGTTGTCATTGCATACGAGCCGGTTTGGGCAATTGGTACCGGAAAAACAGCAAGTAATGAGCAGGCGCAGGAAGCACATGCGTTTGTTCGGCAATTAATTGAAAAAATGTTTGAAAAAAACATTGCCGAGAAAACGAGAATATTGTATGGTGGCTCGGTCAAACCAGCGAATGTTGATGATTTAATGGCTCAGCCGGATATTGATGGGGCATTGGTTGGCGGCGCCGCTTTGGATGCGGAGTCATTTGACCGTATTATTAATTTTAAATAGATTTGCTGAATGGAAGATCTCCTTCTCATATTACACGTTGTTATTTGTTTCCTGCTGGTTGCCATTGTGCTTCTTCAGCATGGTAAAGGAGCAGATGTGGGGGCGGCTTTTGGCGGGTCAAGTCAGTCTCTTTTTGGTACTGAAGGACCTTTGCCTCTCCTGAACAAGATTACAACAGCGGTTGCTGTTATTTTCATGGTTACATCTGTAACTCTTGCATATTTTTCTACTCAGGCTGGTAAATCAACTGTAATGGCAGATGTTACAAAATCTGCAAAGGTAGAAAAAACAGCAGTTTCTGAGGTCGCACCTGCAGAACCTGTTGAAGCAGCAAAAACAGAATAAAAATTTATGTGTGCCGAAGTGGTGGAATTGGTAGACACGCTGTGTTGAGGGCGCAGTGGGCCACGCCCGTGTCGGTTCGACTCCGACCTTCGGCACCATATTTACTTTTCATATCCTGTTATCAGGATTCATAGAGCCGCAGCCTATAAGGGTTTGCGGCTTTTTTGTTTTTTCCAAAAATATTATAATTTGAAACTATATATTACTCTGGCGGACAAATAGATTGAATGCAATTTTTGCATCCTATTTGATTTTATGAAATAAAACTAGAGTATAGCAAACCAAAATGGTCACCGGATTAATAACACTTTCGCCTGTGTTTTTACCAGAGATTACAGCAGGGTGAGTGTTATATCTTTCTACACTTCTTGTGGGTCCAACTTGCGTTTTGTCGAAAACGAAATTTATCCTTGGTGTGGAAGACTGTCTTCGTAACGCTTTTAGGACGTATGGGGTTTTGGATCAAGGTATGACACTATCGTGTGTGCGTTTTCCATGCTGTTACAGAGCAAACTGGTGTCAAAATCTCCTGTTAATAAAATTTTTTTTGATATTTTATTATTACAAACCTACAATGTAAAGGTGAGTATTTATAGAGTAGTAACTCGTATGAGACAAGACAGATTGTTTTGTTTTACCCTTTTCACTTCAGTTAGACTATCCTCTAACTTCTATAAGGTAGGAAAAATGATTTGGATCAAAAATTTATCAATTAAGAAAAAGTTGGTTGGAGGTTTTCTCTTATCTTCGTTTATTGTTCTGATTGTTGGCGGTGTTGGATTTATTGGGGCGTCCAAAAATGTCAGCAATTTGAACGTAATGAATCAGGTGGCTTTAAAAGAATATATGGCTTTTGAAAAATGGCAAACTCTTGTGCTTCAGCATCGAAGATATGAGAAGAATTTCTTTCTGAATATTGGAAACAGGGAAAAGCAGTTGAAAGATTTGGAACAGTTTAAAAAGGTTTCCGAAGAAACCTTTGATTTAATGAAAAAAATAGATGCTATAAGGGTGGTTAGTTCTAAGGAGAAAGAAGATCGTAAAGTATTTTTGACAAATTATGTGGCATATAAAGACGGCTTTTTAAAAGTTGCCCAACAGGTTTTGGATGATCCTTCCATTACAATTCATCGTGCCGATTCAGTGCTTATGAAGCCAATAAAAAAATATGGCGATCTGGCAAATAGCAGTCTTAACCAATTGATGAAGACAGCTATAGAAAATATTCAGCTTGTATCTGATGAAATGGTAACCAACGGACAAAAAACAAAGACTTTTATCGGCGTTTTATTGCCCATTGGTTTTATTATTGCCTTTGGTATGGGATTATTTATCGCAAGAATGATTACGGTTCCCATATCTCTTGCGGTTGAATTTTCTCATGAAATAGCCAAGGGTAACCTTACTTTGCGTGTTGGAGAAGAGTTTCTTGCCCAAAAAGATGAAATTGGCCAACTTGCCAACTCCATGAATACAATGTCAAAAAGTCTGTCAGAAGTTTTTACCGATATTTCGTCCGGTTCAAAATCCCTTTCTAATTCGGCAACAGATCTTGCATCTGTTTCTAAACAACTGTCTTCGGATTCCAGTCGGACATTAGAAAAATCAAACAGTGTTGCTTCCTCCGCCGAAGAAATGTCGGGAAGCATGAATGGTATTGCCTCTACTACTGAACAGGCATCAGCCAATTTAGAGATGATCGTTACCTCAACGGAAGAGCTTTCCAAAAGCATCAACGAGGTTGCGCAAAATATGGAAAAGGGAAGCTATATCACCAAGGAAGCGGTAGAACAGGCAGGAGGCATTTCTGAAAAAATGGACACCCTGGGTCAAGCTGCCTCAGAAATTACCAAGGTAACAGAAACCATCGCTGAAATTTCCGAGCAGACAAACTTGCTTGCTTTAAATGCAACTATTGAAGCGGCAAGGGCTGGAGAAGCGGGAAAGGGCTTTGCCGTGGTTGCAGGTGAAATAAAAGCTCTGGCTCAACAAACCGCTGATGCGACCAGAGAGATCAGTGAAGAAATTGCCAGTGTGCAGGGATTAACCCAGGAATCTGTTTCAGCGATTGCATCCATTGTCCATATTATCAATGAAATCAATAATATTGTTTCTTCTGTGGCTACTGGAATTGAAGAACAATCAGCAACTACTGAGGGCATTTCCAATAATGTCAACCAGGTAGCGCAAGGGGTGAGGGAAATCAATAAGAATATGAACTTAGCTTACGAAGTTTCCAATGAGGTTACTACAGATGTTGGCGAGGTGAATAATTTGGCTGACGAAATGAATGCTGACAGTAATCGAGTAAGTATGAGTGCTGGCGAGTTGGCAAAATTGTCAGAGGTGCTTAATGCAATTGTTGCAAAATTCCAGCTGCCGTAATGTGAATGGATTCAGCTTTGAACAAACATTTTAGTCGTGAAAAAGAGAGCTTCCTCGTGCTGTATTCATGATGCTTGTTTTTTACTTATAAGGTATCTCGGTTGATTGTATTCCTCGAGCAAGTCATGAATTGGCTTGTATAGATGAACAACAGATTTTAGACAAGTATTGGAGTATGATGGCTGACAAATAACAGATAATATTATAAGGCATTGTGAGCCTTGTTATTTCATCTTTTCGTTGTAAGTAGAAAAGTTCCACAACTGTTGTTGATTGTGGAGCTTTTCTTTTTTGGTCCAAAGGTTTCTATAATTTTTTCTCTTTTTCCGGTTTCCAGAACAGGTGCTCTTGATAGAGAGCTGTTCTGCCATTTTTGTTAACGGATTATGTGTGATATACTGGGGTTTAGCGGTTAAACGTAGAAGGTATGTATAACTCTAAACGATCTTATTCTATAGTAAAAATGGGGCAATCCGTTAATAATACAGGGCGTTTTTTTTGCCGTTTTACCTCACTTTTATTACTGTTATTCTGTCTTGCCACGATGGGAACAGGCAGGGAGGTTTTCACCTTACCGGAAAATGTTTTAATAAATGTCGAAAAAGAATATGGGGAAATGGCCAGAAGAAGGCTGATTTCATGGCAGGAATTGATCAGGGAAAACAGTCACATTTCTGAGCAGGAGAAGTTAAGGAAGGTCAATGATTTTTTCAATCAGATGCGATTTGTGGCCGATATTACTCACTGGAAACAAAAGGATTATTGGGCAACTCCGGTTGAGTTTTTGTCAACGGATGGCGGTGATTGTGAGGACTTTTCTCTGGCCAAGTACTTTACGTTGAAGGCACTTGGGGTTGAGGAAGGAAAACTGCAACTTACCTACGTTAAGGCAATAAAATATAACCAGGCACATATGGTGGTGACATATTATCCGAGTCCCGACAAGGTGCCTCTGGTTCTTGATAATTTGATACCGGAGATTTTTCCTGCCACTGTCAGGACAGATTTGGTTCCGGTATACAGTTTTAATGGTACCGGGCTTTGGCTTGCAAAAAGCCGTGGGATGGGAAAAAAAGTTGGAAAAAGTGAACAACTGAAACGCTGGAAGGATGTAATTAGCAGGATGCCGGAAGGTCTTAATTAAGCACAAGGTAATGTTATGACACTTTACAGACAATTGCTTATTTTTACAGTAACTCTTTTTATACTGTTGTTTATCGGGGTTTTTCTTGAAAAGTTACAGACTACCCGAACCTTTTTAACTAATCAGTTGGAATCTCATGCACAGGATACGGCAACGTCTCTTGGATTATCCTTATCTGTTGCCATGGAACAGAGTGATGATTCTCTGGCTGAAACCATGCTGAACGCTGTTTTTGATAGAGGGTACTACCGACGCATTGCTTTTATCAATGTGGCTGGAGAAACAGTTTTTGAGCAGGAGTTGGAGGTTGAATTTGAAGGGGTTCCTGCCTGGTTTGTAAGGCTTATTCCGTTGCGGACACCCGTTGCAGAATCCATGCTGATGCAGGGCTGGAAACAGGCGGGAACGCTTTTTGTTGAGTGTCATCCCGGTTATGCTTACAAGACTTTGTGGGAGACAGTTGTTCAGATAGGTCTTTATTTTATCGCTTCCGGTGTGCTTGTTGTGGTGTTTGGAGGGCTCGGGCTTACCTATCTTTTAAAACCTCTGAAGAGAGTGGAAAAACAGGCAGAAGCGATTTGTAGAAGGGAGTATACAATTCAGGAAGAATTGCCCGGAACAAGAGAGCTGCGACGGGTAGTGGTTTCGATGAATAAGATGACGACTAAGGTTGAAAATATGTTTGCGGAACAGGTGAGCATTGCCGAAAGGCTAAGAAAAAGTGCCTATACAGATCAGCTGACAGGGCTTGGAAACCGTCGTTTTATCAGAGGGCAGGTGGAAGCTCACATGGAAAATGTGAAAGGTGAAACCGCTGGTGCGTTGATTCTCGTTCAGCTCGTTGACTTGCAGGAGATTAATGAGAAGAGTGGCTTTGAGGTTGGTGATCAACTGCTCAAGAGGGTGGCTGAGGTTGTCAGAGAGGAAGTTGGCAGGATTAATAAGGTTGCCCTTGCCAGGATAACTGGTGGCGATTTTGTTGTTTTTATGCCGGAAATAAGTGCTGAAGATGCTCGAGAACTCACCTTTGACATTAATAATGGCTTGACTCGACTTACAACCGAATATATGAGTCCTTCCAATAATATTGCCCATATAGGTTGTGTCGTGTATGAGGAAAAACTTGAGTTTGGACGACTTCTGGCCGAGGCGGATTCAGCACTTCATGCTGCCAGACAGGCAGGTCCTAACAAAACCTGCGTGACGACATGTTGTGTGCCCGGAAAAGAGAATGAGGCAAAAGGTAAATTCTGGTGGAAAGACACCTTGGAGGATATTCTACATCAAAATGATATTCTGTTATACAGCCAGCCGGTGGTGATGAGAGGAGAGAGGACGGTTGTTCTGCATCAGGAGATACTCTCACGAATTGCCATAAGTGAAAGCGAGGTTATCTGTGCCGGTGTTTTTATCCCGTTTGCTGAGAGGATGAGACTGGTAGCCTTACTTGATCGTTTGGTTATTACCAGGTTGTTTGAAATGAACGGTAGTGTTCAGGGGGTTGTGGCAGTAAATATCTCGCCAACTTCCGTGTCTGATCAAGATTTTGTAAACTGGCTTCTGACCCGGATCAAATCGGTGAATCCTGAGATATTAAAGATCATATTTGAACTGCCGGAATTTGGAGCGGTGCAGCACCTGGAGCAGGTGAAAGCTTTTTCTACTCAGGTTCAGCGAGCTGGACATGCCATTGCATTGGATCATTTTGGCCAGAGTTTTACAAATTTTGGTTATTTGAAATCGTTAAAACCTGAATATGTCAAAATTGGTGGGGCATTTACAAAAGAGTTGGGGCAGGATCAGGGAGAGAGTAAGTTTTTTCTTGAAGCTCTTTGCGGTGTGGCCCATAGTCTTGATATTAAGGTAATTGTCGAAGGTGTTGAAACCGACGAACAATCACGGTTATTGGCTGAAATGAACGTCGATGCCTTACAGGGGTATCTGTTTGGTATGCCTGAACCGCTTGGCTAGTTTTCTGGCAATAGATATCTGTTACAGAAACGCGTTATTTTCTTGACTGTTAGACCATTTTTGTTATCTTTTTTTGTTGAAGAAACTCCGAGCCAAAAAACCTACCTTCAGATAGAACATGGTTTGCGGCCGACAGGGTAAGGTTAGAAATGGCCTTGCCTTCCAACTTTGAAAAGGGGTGACGTATGTCTTCAACTTGTGTAACTGAAAAAAACGCCGCATTGACCGATAATTTTGGTCGTCAGATATCCTACCTTCGATTATCCATTACCGATCGCTGTAATTTGAGATGCAGGTATTGTATGCCTGAAGATGGGGTTAGGTTTCTTGATCATAGCGAAATTTTGTCCTATGAAGAACTGGAAAGGTTAACCGCAATTGCCCTGTCTCTTGGGATAAAGAAATTTAGAATTACCGGGGGGGAGCCTTTTGCCAGAAAGGGGTGCCTGGAATTTCTTGAGCGCTTAAAACTGGAGTACGGAGTTGAAAAACTTCACATTACCACCAATGGAGTTTTGCTTCTACCTCACCTGCCAACTTTAAAAAGCATTGGTGTTTCAGGAATTAATTTGAGCCTGGATACGGTGAACCGCGACCGGTTTCATTTTATTACCAGAAGAGATCTGTTTGATAATGTGCTGGCTGTGTTCTATGAGGCGGTGAAGCTTTCCATTCCCTTGAAAGTCAATTCGGTTATCCAGCAGGAAACAACAGATCAGGATCTTGTTGATATTGCCGAGCTTATTAAGGAAAATAAGGTACAGTTAAGGTTTATCGAGATGATGCCGTTTTCGGGCAGAAAACACTGCAAGCAATTAGAAGAAACATCTCTTGAAGACAGACTCAGAAAGTTGTTTCCGGGCATGATCGAGGTAGAATCCGGTGTGGTAGAGACGGCAAGAACCTTTATTGTCCCTGGATTTCGCGGCACTCTTGGTATTATTGAGGGGCATTCAAGAAAGTTTTGCTCTTCGTGCAACAAGATTCGTATCACTTCCCAGGGGATGCTGAAGACCTGCCTGTATGATCGGGGCGTTCTGGATTTGCGGCAGTTGCTCCGGTCGGGAGCTGATGACGAAGAAATCAGCCACCGCATTGTCGACTGCATAAATAAACGCTTTGAAGACGGTAAACAGACAGAGTTGCATACCCAGACCGATCCCCAGCAGGAATCCATGGCTCGTATAGGCGGGTAGATCTTTTGAAGAACCTGTTAGTGAAGAGATTGACCGGTACTGCTCATTGCGAGTTGTCCGTCTCTTACTCCCTTTAATGCAAGAAGCTGGTCGGCAAGTTCTTGTATGGCTTTTGCCTGTCCTTTGACGATGATTACTTCCAGACAATTGTCATGATCCATATGGACATGGGTGGTTGACACGATCAGGTGATGAAAGTCATGCTGGAGTTCTGTGACTTTTTCCTGAATCTGGTGACGGTGATGATCGTATACCAGATTGATAACCCCCATGACCTTTTTGTCCGCTTCCCATTCTTTTTTTATAAACGCCTTTCGTATCAGGTCCCGAATTGCCTCGGAGCGGTTATTGTACTGTCTTGCTTGAATATGTTGGTCAAAAATATCAAGCAGTTCCTGTTCAATTGAGATAGAGAATCTTCTTAACATGGTTATTCTTGGTGTGATGAGTTAATTGTTGTGTGGTCGGTGCTGTTTCGTAAAATGTATCTGCATAACAGGGCAGTAAATACAATTATAATCAATGTATACCACGGGAACCAGCCAACTGCCTGTTTAAAAGCGAGATCGTCGATCATCTTTGCTGATACGCCGGCTGTTTCCGCGTGAGTGCGTAAGCGTTGCATCAGGCTGGCAAATAGTATTCCTATGGAACCGTAGGCAAGATTAAATGCCAGACCTTTGAAACTGAGAACCGTTGCCCGTTGGTGGGAAGAGGTTATTCTGTTCAGGTAATGGCTGGTGAAAAAAGAGGTGAACATGATGGCAACAAATATCAGTGCCATCGGAAGTACACCAAAATAGGGGATGAAAAAGTATAAACCTGTAAAGCCAATAACGGAAATGCTGGAAATGATAAAAACGTTTCTGGCAGGAGTATAGTGCTGAGCCATTTTTTCGGCAATTTTGGGAACAACAAGACCGATCAGAGAAATACCGGCACCAATGACGCCGAACAGAGCTTCGGGAATGTCTATTAATCTGAAATATTGACTGGTCATGGTGACCATCATCCTTAGAACGTGGTCAAAGGTCATGCCAAACAGGATAATTGCCAGCGCAAAAGGCGTTTTTGTAATCCAGGTGCCCGCCTGGACCGTTTTCTTGAAGGCACCGACAACCGAGTATTTTTCTGTCTCGCTCGTCTCTGTTTCTGATACGGCAGGATCTTTCATTGACCAGGCAGTGAAGGCGGCAAAAATACTTAACAGAAAGGTGAGATATAGCGGAAACCGCATGGTCTGCTGCTGGTTCAGCTCTCTTGTGCTGCCGAAGAACTGTAGAACGGTGTTGACCGTTTCGGGATCATAGATAATTGCACCTACAGTACCTGTGATAACCGATGCCACCGCACTGAAACGCATTTGCAGACTGAGTACCTTTGGCCAGTAGCTCTTATCACTTTCCGCCTGGAGGGAATCGTAGGCTATTGCCTCATCTGCACCACTTGCCATGGCTTCGGCAAGTCCGCTTAGAACCCTGTTTATTAAAAATACCCAGAAAACCAGCTGCATATTACCAAGGGGAACAAAACAAAGCAGACCCATCTCAAATATCATCAGAAAAGAGGTGGTGACAAGGAGCTTCTTTCTGCCGAGAATATCTGCCAGTGCCCCGGATGGTACCTCGGTTAATACGATGGTAACCGCCCAGACACTATTTAAGATAGCAAATTGTTCGATGGTCAGCCCGAAATCAAGAAAGATGATGGTGAATACCGGATAGTAAAATCTGGCGTTAAAAAAGATCCGAAAGGCAATAAACAGCCTGATGTTCTTGATGGCAAAAGGTGAATCGTTTTCGGTCTTCATCTGCATTTCCGGTTAATGGGTTCTGTTGTCTCTTGAAGCAAGCTTTTTCTCCATCCACTGCACCACAAGCGACAGTGAAAAGCAAAGGATCAGATACATGAAGGTGATTGTCAGCCAGATTTCAATGGTTACCTGGGTTGATGCCATCACCTGCATACCTTGGAAGGTGAGCTCCTGAATGGAGATGATTGACACAATGGTCGAATATTTAATGGTATTTATGAATTCGTTTGCCAATGGGGGGAGCATGATTCTGGTTGCCTGGGGAAGAATAATCAGGCGCATCTGCTGCCATCTCTTCATTCCGATAGCTGCCGAGGCTTCCCATTGACCGACCGGAATTGACTGAATGCCGCTGCGGACAATCTCGGTTATGTATGCTCCCTGAAAGATACCGATGGTGATGACTCCGGAAAGAAACGGGGTTAACAGGTTGATATCAGTAAACAGCAGGGTGATGTACTTCTGGTATTTTGGTGAGAGCGAACGACAAAAGCTTTCTATGCCGAGAAAAGGCATTAATTGATCGCTGACAAAGAAATAAAAAATCAGAACCAGCACCAATGGAGGGAGATTTCGTATCAATTCTACATAGGATTGACCGATCAGACGATTGAACAATCGGGGGGAACTTCTCATAAATCCCATCCACACCCCAAGGAGTGTGGCGAGCAAGGTGCCCCAGATGCTCAGTTTAATCGTAGTCATCAGCCCCTGCATGAGAACATTCATCTCCCAGCTGCCGGTTGTCTGGTTAAAGCGGAACATATAGGTTGGGATTACACTCCAGTTCCATTTATATTCCAGAGCAAAGATCAGGCGATATACGATGAACACAAAACCTGCTGTTACCAGTAACAGGGTGGCAATATCAAGTTTGGTTACTTTGGCGGTGGGGCGATTTTGCATGATATAAGCCGGGCGCCTTTCGGTGCCCGGCTCTTATTTTCAGGTTATTCGATGAGATCTGCCCAGTCTCTGGTGTTGAACCAGTAATCGTGTCTTTCTTCAAGCCATCCGCTCAACCAGGCATTGGTGATCCAGCTGTTGAAAAAAGCGAGGGTGTCCACATCACCTTTGCGAATAGCAAAACCAATGGGTTCCTTGGTAAAAGTATCCTTAGCCGGCATAAACAAAGTCTCTTTATATTTGATAGCCTCAAAGGCAGGACGTGGTGCAGAACCGACAACTGCGTGGACATTGCCATTACGCAGCTCCTGATAGGTTTGGGTTTCATCATCAAACAGTCTCAGTTTTGCCTTGGGAAAGAATCGTTTTGCAGCAGCCACGGCTGAGGTGCCAAGCTTGCAGGCGATTTCTACGTCTTCATTGTTAAACTGTTCAAGGTTTGTAAAACCTGCTGCCTTTTTTTTGTGGGCAACCAGTGACATCCCTGAATAATCATAGGGTTTGGTGAAGTTGACCTTCAGTGCACGTTTCGGACGAATCCCCATGCCACCGATGATGACGTCGAATTTCCCGCTAAGAAGAGCGGGGAGAATTCCAGCCCATTTGGTGGGGACAAATTCAACTTTAACGCCAATATCTTCAGCGACTTTTCGAGCCACATCAATTTCAAAACCAATATAATTGCCGTTTTTATCTTTCATTGCCCAGGGAAGGAAGGTGTCCATTCCGACGCGTAATACTCCTCTTTTCTGAACCTGGGATATGGTACTTTCCTGAACCAGCTGTTGCTGCACCGATTTCGCACTCAGGCAAAGTGCCGGAAAAGCAAGGATGAAAAAGAAAAGTGTTGATACGGTAAAGACTTTTTTCGTTAGCATGTGTTTCTCCAAAGTTTGAATTACTGTAACGGTTAGTACGAAATACTCAGTTTACGCTCCATGAAGGTAATGGCCATGGAGAGTAAAATTGTTATTATCAGATACATTACGGCGACGGTGAACCATATCTCAAAGGTGAGAAAGGTTTCTGCTATTACCGATTGTGCCTGCATGGTGAGATCATATATGGCAATGGTTGACACCAGGGCCGAATCCTTTATAAGAGACACCGCCTGATTGACCAGCGGTGGCAGGGTGTTACGTATTGCCTGTGGCAGAATTATGTGCCGGTAGGTTCGGTAATTACTGAGTCCCAGACTGAAGGCCGCCTCATACTGACCATTTTTGATGGACAGGATTCCAGATCTGAGGATTTCTGAAGTATAGGCACCTTCAAACATACTCAAGGCGAGTACCGCAGAGGCAAATCGTTCAAGCCCAATGACTGGTCCCAGGACAAAATAGATAAAGAAAATCTGGATCAGCAGCGGAGTGTTACGGATGAGCTCTAAGTATAAACGGGAAAGACCTCGTGCCACAACAGATTGGGAAAGTCGCATCAATGCGGCAATCAGCCCGATCATGAAGGCAAAGAAAAGACTGATCGATGAAATCTTTATCGTAATCTTCAGCCCTTCAAGCAGCGGACCTGCTTGAAAACCTTGCTCGCCAAAGGTATAGATGAGATCGGGAATTTGGTACCATTGCCACTGGTAGCCGATATTATCAGCGCTTCTCAACGCCAGATAGATGAGGACAAGAGCGACAAGTATAAATTGAAGAATATCGAACACAGGGGAGCGGATGAACCGTTTGACCGGGTTCACCTTATACTCGTCTTGTGAATCCATATGCCTTTCAGATGCCGGTTGCATGTTCGATAGCCGGAAAGAATGCTATTTTTCCCTTTTTCTCTCACTAAACTCTTTTCTGGCCATTTCTGTAATGGTTCTGAAATCTATTTTGCCGCTGCCCATTTTTGGCAAGTCTTCCATAACGACGAATTGTTTTGGTAAAGCAATTTTCGGCAAGTGGTCAGATAAATTTTTTAATATTTCCTTTTCGTCAAGCTGGCAGGTAACAACGGCAATAATCCTTGCTCCCTTGATGGCGTCAGGTACCTCGACTACACAACAAAGCGCATCTTCCGGGAGGAATCGTTCCAAAATATCTTCTATCTTGACCAGGGAGACCATTTCTCCGCCAACTTTGACAAAGCGTTTAAGCCTTCCCACATGCCAGAGATAGCCGTTTTCGTCGATGTTGCCCATATCACCTGTGTCATACCAGCCGCGACGAATATGCAGAGATGTCTGTTCAAAGTCGTTAAAATAGCCTCGCATGACATTATCGCCCTTGACCAGGATTCGACCGTCTTCACCTGGGGCACATTCCTCACCTGTCTCGTAGTTTTCAATCCTGACCTGTACACTTGGAAATGGTCGCCCCACACTGCCCGGCGTGTTGTGTTCCGGACAGTTTGCTGAAATAACCGGGCTGCATTCTGTTGCACCATATCCTTCATAAAGTATCAGGTTGTGTTTTTCAAGATAGGCGTCCCGCAGTGAATCCGGGCATTTGTCGGCTCCTGCCAGGATTATCCTTAAAGAGGCAAAATCTCCTGGTTTGGATTTTCGTAAGTACCCCCAGAAAAAGCTTGGGGTTCCCACCATAAACGTGGGTTTTCCCTCTCGTATAATCGAACAGATTTTGGAAAACTCCAGCGGATTGCCATAGGTGAGCATGGTCATGCCATGAAATATTGGTATCCAGAGATTTACCGTTAAGCCAAAAACGTGAAAATAGGGAAGGGTACAGAGAAAAACGTCGGTGGCTTCAAAATGAAAATAAACTGAAGCATCCTTGATATTACAGAGAATATTTTTATGACTGAGCTGTACAGCCTTGGGGTCTTTCTCACTGCCGCTGGTGAAAAGGATGACAGCTGTATCATCTTCTGAACAAGTGTAGATCAGCTTCTTAAGTATACTGGCAGGGAGTTTTGAGATGACGGCAGCTTTTATTTTATCTACAGTTGTGACTCTATCCATCAAGTCTTCAATGTAGATCATACCGTCCACATACGGGCATTCTATTTTTTTCAGCAGGGCTTTGGAGGTTATTATGGTTTTAAAATCACATTTGTTTTGAGCATATTTGGCATTTTTTTCTGCTCCGGTGGAATAATTTATCATTACCGGAATACGGCCAGCCATCAACACTGCAATTTTGGTTAAAATACATCCTGCTGAAGTAGGGATCATTATACCGATGAACCCTTTGTCCATTTTTTTGATAATGGAGGTGAGAACAAGTGCACCAATGAGAGCTTTACTGTAGTTTAAAAGTTTATTGGTGGAATGGTCATGGATAGCAAGTTTGTTTCGCTGCTTTTTGGCAATTTCTATGAAATGGTGATGCAACAACATTCCTTTCTCCCATTTTTAATTTTTTCTTTGTTGAGTCTCCAAGGATACTAACGGTTGGTTCCAGAAGAGATATTCAAAGAAATCCAGGCAATGATATACGTTCAGTATACCTCTTAAACAACCATCACAAGTTTACTTTACTGTTGTAAAAGAGGCATGGCTTGAGTTGTTCCTGTTTTATTGTCTCATTTTTGGTGGTAAACCACGTTGTTTTGCATGACTCAGAGCAACAACGATCAAAACATTACAATCTACCATACGGGCAGATATCTGCAAGGTTCTGTCGCTTTTGAATTTGGTATGTTGGTCTGGTAATAAAATAAAATTATAATAAAATCAATCTATTATATGGTTTATTCTGTTTTTTTCGATGGCAAAGAAAGGACTGCAACTTTATGCTGCAGACCTTTTGGTTAAAGTCTTGATTCAAAATAGGGTTGCAATACCTCAGGGATTGCTATGGTGCCATCTGCCTGTTGATAGTTTTCAAATATGGCTAGCAGGGTTCTGCCCACCGCCAGACCTGATCCGTTCAAGGTATGAACCAGTTTTGATTTTTTCTGTCCCTCAGGACGGTATCTCACTGAACCTCGTCTTGCCTGAAAATCGAGAAAATTCGAGCAAGAGGATATCTCTCTGTATACTCCGGCACCAGGGAGCCAGACCTCAATATCGTAGGTCTTGGTTGCCGAGAAACCAAGATCGCCTGAACAGAGAGTAACCACACGATAATGAAGGTTTAAAAGTTGTAAAACCTCCTCTGCTTCTGCCAATAACTCCTCGAGTGCTTCCATTGATTTTTCGGGAGTTGTGAATTTGACCAGTTCAACCTTGTCAAATTGATGCTGGCGAATAAGGCCTCTTGTATCCTTGCCGTATGATCCAGCCTCCGATCTGAAACAGGGGGTGTAGGCAGTGTATTTAAGAGGAAGATCCTTTTCGGCAAGAGTTTCATCTCGATGGATGTTGGTCAGAGGTACTTCAGCTGTTGGGATGAGATAGAGATCCCAATCCTTTATTTTAAAGAGGTCTTCTTCAAATTTTGGTAGTTGACCGGTTGCTGTCATTGACGCGGTGTTTACCATAAATGGGGGTTCAAACTCGGTGTATCCATGCTTTGTGGTGTGGAGATCAAGCATGAAATTAATCAGCGCCCGGGACATTTTCGCGGCAAAACCACGTAATACGGTGAATCTTGCTCCAGCAAGTTTTGCTCCACATTCAAAGTCGAGAAGTTTATGCTCCTCACCAATATCCCAATGATTTTTTGGAGTAAAGGAGAACTCCGGCTTGGTACCCCAGGTTTTGAACTCAATGTTGTCACTGTCATCCTGACCTACCGGAACGGAATCGTGGCAAAGGTTTGGAATCCCCATGACAATTTTTTGCAACTGATCCTGAATTTTGCCAAGTTCTTCATCGAGAGTTTTTATCTTGGTACTTATTTCCCGCATCTCGACGATGAGAGGCTCTGCCTGTTTTTTTTCCTCATCATTGCCGCCTTTTAATGTTGCAATTTTTTTGGAAGCATTGTTCCTTTTGTTTTTCAGGGCTTCAGAGGTACTCAAGAGTTCCAGCCTTTTCTGGTCAAGGACGGCAAACTCATCGATTTTATCGGTGGCAAGCCCTCTTTTGGCGGTTTTTTCTTTTACGAGGTCAAGGTTTTCTCTAATAAATCTAAGTTCAAGCATGATGGTATCTGATTTTGTGTTAATTGGTTAGACGGAAAAAAATAATTACCTTTTTTCTTTATCATGTGGCGGGGTTGAAAGCAACCTAATTGCTTTTGTCTTCCTCTTCTGCTATTTTCGTTTATCATACTATCATTCAAAGGACAATATGCTTCATAGTTGATGGAACTTCATACTATACTCATACAATTTTTCAATGAATTGCGTCGTGCTATTTTTCTGCTGGCGGTAAGTGTTGTAACGGTCACCTGCACGATTTTTTTTCTTGCTCCGCAACTTTTACGGTTGGTTCAGGAGCATCTTGCTGAAAAATTGTATTTTTTTTCGGTGGCAGGTCCTTTCCTTTCCCATGTTAAACTGGCGCTTTTTGGTGCGTTATATCTTTTAATGCCTTTGTTGCTGACTTTTTGGTGGAAGGCATTGGGGAAACCATTTGGTGTAAAGGGTGGCAGGCTGTTTTTTTTCATCTTTTTCACCACTATTCTTTTTTATGCCGGTACGTTGTTTTGTTATTTCATCACCCTGCCGCTGGGGATTAAGTTTTTATTGGGCTTTGGTTCAGAAACCTTGAAACCGGTTATTTCAATCAGTCGTTTTGTCAATTTTGTTACCCTGTTTATCCTGGCATTTGGAGCTATTTTTGAACTTCCTGTTTTTATGGTTTTTCTTGCCCAAGTGGGAGTATGCAGCAGGAAATTTTTTGAAAAACACCGTCGATATGCGATCCTGTTCATTGCTATACTTGCTGCGATGTTGACGCCAACACCGGATGTGGTCAATATGTCTATGATGGGAGGTCCACTGTATCTGTTGTACGAAGCCGGTATCATCATTATGATGGTCATGAAGATAAAATAAG
>PDWI01002068.1_pt1 | contig 35834 bp, 28 predicted proteins | sample 1430891 | NCBI WGS metagenome assembly PDWI01 (sample SAMN01162508, study PRJNA174530) | Oral metagenome, whole genome shotgun sequencing project. | biome: Marine environment; feature: Marine mammal; material: Swab sample of the gingival sulcus; isolation source: swab sample of gingival sulcus... | reverse complement strand
CGTTTCTGGTTTAGGCATGATTTCGTCTCTCAACCTGGGCCCTCAATATTACATTATCTCGGACAGCTACTGTCCACGTCTAGGTTGACACACAGGGGTGGCACCGCAAACAGCGGCAGGAATAACGACCAGATTGACAAGGGGAATCATCGAGGCGAGAAAGACAGGCAGGCCAAACCCGGAACATGTCAACCTATTTTAGACAGCTATTCCCGGTAAAAAGCCCATAAACCAGCTCACCAGTGACAAGTACATCTCACCGGCAAAATAAAAAAACAGTGCAAACATGGTTGACCATCCACATACCACTGATTTATATACCTGTGATTTTTAGACTTAAACGGTAAAATGACTTACCAGTTTTTGCAGGCGTCCGGCAAGCTCTTGTAACTCTCTGGCGCTTGTCGCGACAGTACGTCCGTTCTTATGTACATCACTGGCGGCAGTACTCATTTTATTGGCATCGCCGGCAATCTCGTTCACCATCACGGAACTTTGCGAGATACTGCCGTTGATTTCGGTGATACCTGTCGCCAGCTGTGCACTGTTGCTCGAAATTTCCAATGCCGCCCCGGTCTGTTGTTCGATGGCAGAGGCAATGGTTAGAATGATTCCGTTGACTTCCTGCACCACACCGCGAATATCACTCATATCGACTAGGGTACTGTCGGTAGTCGATTGCACCTCGCTAATTTTGTTTTTAATGTCGATAGTCGCCTCTGCGGTCTGCTTGGCAAGTTCTTTGATTTCGCTTGCAACAACGGCAAAGCCTTTACCTGTTTCTCCCGCCCGTGCTGCCTCGATGGTGGCATTCAGGGCAAGCAGGTCAGTTTGTCCGGAAATTTGAGTGATGACTTCCGTTACGGTGCTGATCTCTGATGCCGCTTGTCCAAGTACATCCATTTTTTCCTTTGTTTTGGAAAAACGGGCAACCGCCTTACCTGAAATTTCCTTTGCTCTGGAGGTCTGGGCAGAAATCTCGTCAATTGTCGAAGTCATTTCTTCGGAAGCGGTGGCAACGGTAGCTACGCCGGTTGAGGATTGTTCCATTGCTGCCGCAATGTTATGAAAATTCTGGCTCATCTCCTTGGTGGCGGAGGCAACAGATGTCGCCTGTTCTGCGGCTTGTCCTGCCACTTCTGACAAGCTGTCCGAGACGTTTGTAAGGTGAGAGGATGAAGAGGCAAGAGAGACCGTACCATTTTTTACCTCGCTAATGATTGCTTGTAGTTTCTCTATAAAGCCATTGAAGTTTTTAGAGAGCAAACCAACTTCATCGTTACGCTCTGTATTCTTGATTTTGGTTGATAATTTTCCAAGACTGATCTGCTTTGTTGCTTCTGCAAATTCTTTGAGTGGATTAAGCAACAGATTTGCCATGGTAAAGTAGAGAACAAGAGAAGCAGCCAATGTGCTTAAAATGGTTGCAATAATAGCGATGCTTTTTACCTGATCAGCCTCTTTCAGTATTTTTCCTTTATTTAATACAACAGCAATTAACCAGTCTGTATCTCGTTTTTGAAGCTTAACGGGAATGAATTTCACTAACATGTCCTTTCCCTGAAAAGTGGCATCAATAAACTTTTTCTTTACTGCCGGTTTGGCGATATTTGGGAAAATAGTGGTAATAGTTTTGCCGTTAAAGGATTCTGTTGGATGGCTGATAACAGCACCGTTTTTATCCAGTAAAAATACGTATCCTTTTTTATTAAAATTGATACTATTGACAACCCTGGCGACGGTTGACGATTCTATATCCCCGCCAAAAACTCCCTTGAAAGCAGTCTTGTCTTCGATACGACCCACCGCCGATAACAGCAATCTTCCCGTTGCCGAATCTACATAGGGCGGAGTGAATACAGCGTATACACTCTTTTGTCCTTGCAGATACCATGAGCGTTTTCTACCATCCCAGGTTTCGCCGGGGAACCAACTTGATGAATTCGAGAGTGGTTTACCATCTTCCTCCAGACAACCAAAAATCAACGAAAATTCATTTTTAAGCAAGGGATTAGCCATCACCTCCTGTATCTTCTCAACACTATAATCCTCCGCAATGTAGCCGCTCATCAAATCAATTAAAGCAAGTTTTTTCTCTAACCAGCCTGTGACCTGATTGCTGACTGCTTGCGAACTTTCCAGGGCAGATTTTGTAACTGTTTCATATAGAGAATCGCGCTCTACGGTATAGAGAACAAACGTTAATATTGAAAAACCGACAAGAATAACAATTGATGCTAGCAATGGAACTTTATACGAAATTTTCATAGCGATTTCTTTTGGCTCTTTTTAAGTTTTAAAGATATTTTTCAACACATAACGCCAAGCTCACCGGCTCATATTGCGAAGCTTTTTGTTAGGTTACTTATCCCTGCCCAGATATTTCTTGTAAGTCGGCTTCGCTATAATTGCAATACCAAATATAGCGAGCCTAATTGTAAAGGCACTATTTTGAAAGTAAACGGAAAATAGCCACGCCAAAGCCGCGCAGACCAAACCGGCTACCACAACCTAGTCAGCGTCCACTCGCTACAACTATACCTCCAATGACTGCACCAACATAAAAAGAAGCGAGGAAGCCGCGACTTTCAATCTCTCTAAACCCGTCGTCGCTTAATGACTTCCGCCATTGTCGCTCCTTTACCTAACGTTCCTAGAGTCTCCAAAACAAGCCCTAAGCCCGACATCCGCTGCGGCTGCATTGAAGTCGTCAAACACTGTTTGAGGAACGGGCAGCCCCAAATCTTTCATATTTTCGTTAACGTATTTTTTGAAATCACCTGAATTATAGCATTGACCTATTTTGTATTTCCTTTGTTGATCTAGCCGTCATGGTAGAACAGCCAGCTGCCCTCACCCAGATCCGGACGTGCGGAATTACCGCATCCGGCTCTTCAGTTATATCGTTGCCTGGGATGAGTCTGTGCTTTACTACTATAGGTCACTTATTCAGAGGAGCATAAACACCGCTCCCGCACATGCCCCTGATGATATTCCCAGTAGATAAGGATCAGCCAAAGGATCACGTACCAATGACTGGATAGTAGTTCCAGCGACAGAAAGACCCGCACCTGCAAGAGCGACCAGAATCACTCGAGGTAAACGTATTTGCCAAACAATACCTATTTCGTGTCTGGGCCATTCTTCGCTGACTCTATCCGGCAACAATTGGCCAAAAATTATCGACCTACCCAGCTAAAAGGAATAGACACCGAACCAATGGAAACGGCCATCGTTACACTAATAAAAAGAGCAAGTGTCAGGGCAACTATCAAAAATGGAATTTTCGAACGAATGATATTTTTTCTCCACAGTTTTTTTCAAACGCAATTTCTTATCACAAAAAACTGTTTGATCGATCACGGGATCTGTGACGAGTAACTGATCACGAGTGTTTCAGGTTTGTGCAAGTACGATTTCTCGCTATACAACAGAGTATGCAAAGAATTTATGATCGCGAAAAGATCAAGTACCCGTGATCAGTTATAGACTAGACTATTTAAAAAGTTCCGGATAAAAAGCGTGAGCCATCATTTCAAGCCCTGTCACCGCCCTTGGACCAGTGTATGCGTCTTCAACTCGCATTATAAATATTTTGTTGTTAACCACGGCACTTACACCTTCCATTCCAGGTTTGGTAAACAAATAGTTTTTAAGCTTTTCTCCAGGAAATTTTCCATATTCAAGAATGAGAACAAAATCTGGATTTCGGCCAATGATTTCCTCCCAGCTGACATCTATCCAGCTATCCTTGATATCATCAAATAAATTTTCAGCGCCGGCAAGTTTTACCAAAGCATTTGGCATCGCTTGTCCTGCCGCTGTTCCTGGCGTTTCATATCCCTGAGTGTAGATAAAGACCTTCAATGGTTTAACCACTTTTGCTATGGTTTTACGAAGAGATTTGATCCGCTGGTCATAACTTAAAATCAAATCTTTCGCTTTATTTTGAACATTAAAAATAATTCCCAGGTTGCGGATATCCACATAAACATCTTCCATGCTGACTGGTGGCTTTTTCATCACACGAACTAAAGATTCTGAAATGGCGTAACTGTTTATTCCATACCGCGAAAGCTCTTTAGGAGTAATACAGTTCTGTGTACAATCGCCTGGAATATCCAATCCATACCAGAATCCCGATAGAAAGAAATCTGGATTAACGGAAAGCAATTTCTCCAGCTTGATGTATCCATATGAAACCATAGGGATTTTATTTAGTTTTTCCTTATATTTCTCGGATACCTCATAACCGTAGTAAGGAAATCCCGCATATCCTATCAGCTTATCTTCCAGGCCAAGTACGAACATCAATTCAATAATATTGCTATCGCCATTGGTAAGAACCTTTTGGGGAGAGGATTCAAAGGTAATGTATCTATTTCCGTTTTTAATTGTAACGGGATATTTCGTTGTAGCATTATCTGGCAGATTCTTCGCCCACTCAAGAGCGGTCTCTGCAAGAACAGGTGTTATGGGAATAAAAAAAACAGTTATCAGTAAAAGTATAGAACGCAGGGTGTTTTTCATTTAGGTATTCCTTTGTAGATACTGATCATTTAAGAAAACGGTGGTACCCATATTCTGCAGGGTTACAAAAACCATTCAAATATAACCATTATCATACAAAAATCAATTCATCAGATTATCCGGACGAGAATACAAAAATCATATGATAGTTGAATCGCATTGACAAAACAGCCTGTCAACTCAACCCCGTCAAGCAACTAGTTGATGGCTCTCTTCAAACGCCCGAACCGTATTGGGAGTGATATTTGATGGCGAACCCTAGGTTTAGAGAAGCGTCAAGCCATCCCGGTTTATTATCGGCGGCTTCAAGTATTCCGAGGGGGACAAGCCCGCTGGAAAACAGAAAACGAAACGTTTAATACCCTGAAAAACCATGGCTATCACTTTGAACATAATTTTGACCACGGCTATAATCGATCAAATTCAGCAGCGTTGCTGCCAGTTGTTTCAACTCGCTCTCAACAAGGCGGGCAGAAAACTGTATTTCTGGCAAAAGCTGAGAAGCTGCTTTCAGAGTTTTCTTCTGCCTGACTGGGAGGCGTTGTATCAAGGGATTGCCTTTGGGCTGAAACTAACCTTGGCACTTTCCCCAATACTTTATAAACATGCTTTTTGACTTTTTTAGCCATTGAAGCCTGGGTAGTCAACGAGTACAGTAGAATCAAATTTAATTCAGGAAAAGTGATATGGCTTCCACTTATGATCTCGTTGTGTTTGGTGCAACCAGTTTTGTTGGTCAGATTCTTGTCGGCAATCTGCAAAAACACGCCAATGATAATTCGGATTTTGCCTGGGCTATCGCCGGTCGTTCCGAATCCAGGCTGAATGATGTAAAAAAAGCTTTAGGGCTTAAAGCCGCTGATCTGCCCGTTATCGTGACCGATGCCAGCGATGAAAATGCATTGCGTGCCATGTGCGAGCAAACCAAAGTGGTTGTCTCAACCGTTGGCCCCTATGCATTATATGGCAGTACGCTGGTGAAAGTATGCGCCGAAACCGGCACCGATTATTGTGATCTGACCGGCGAAGCGCAATGGATCAAAAAAATGATCACTGAACATGAGGCAACAGCGAAAGCGTCAGGCGCCCGGATAGTGAATTGCTGCGGTTTTGATTCCATCCCGTCCGATCTTGGTGTGTATCACTTGCAGCAAAACGCAAAACAGCAGTTTTCAACCACATGCAACCATATATCCATGAGAGTCAAAGCCGCCAAGGGTGGTTTTTCCGGCGGCACCGTGACCAGTATTGTCAATGCGGTAAAAGAAGCGATGGCTGACCCGGCTGTCAGAAAAATCATGGCCGACCCCTATTCCATTTGTCCTGAAGGACATCCCTATAAAGCCCGTCAATTCAATCAAAAATCTGCCGTACTGGATACAGACTTCAATCGTTGGACCGCCCCCTTTGTTATGGCACCCATTAACACCAGAGTCGTGTTCCGCTCGAATGCACTGCAAGACAATGATTATGGAAAGGATTTCACCTATAACGAGGCCATCTTGACAGGTAAAGGTGTAAAAGGTCGTATGACTGCCATAACAATCTCGGCTTCTCTTGGCGCATTCGTTGCCGCAACTATGATCAAACCAAGTCGATGGCTGCTGGAAAACTATATGCTGCCTAAACCCGGTGAAGGTCCGACTCCTGAAGAACAGGAAAAAGGTTTTTACGACTTGCGATTTATCGGCAAAACCACTTCTGGCAACAAGATTTGGACCAAAGTGACTGGGGATCGAGATCCAGGTTATGGATCCACTTCAAAAATGCTAGGACAAGCCGCCATTTGTCTCGCGAAAGATATTTCCAGAGAAGAAAAAGCTGGTGGCTTCTGGACTCCGGCAAGCATTTTTGGTCAAAAACTGGTTGATCGGCTGGAAAAGCATGCCGGTGTCACTTTTGAAGTGATCAATGATGCCAAATAACCAGGTTGCAAAAAGGAATGGGTTATTGTTCTTATCTAAAGGCTTGTATTTCTGGGTCCGCTTGTGAATCGACTGTTTGTAGATAATTTGACCGTCATTGACTTTGCATTCCTCGACAGCAAACGAGGCATCGTGGGTGAAAGCTGGATAGTTGACGTTGAACTGGAAGGAGAGCTTGACGAACAGGGAATGGTCTTCGATTTCGGCGAGATTAAAAAATCGTTAAAGAATCTTGTCGATGAAATCGCAGACCATAAGCTGATTGTCGCCGCTAAAATGCCGGGCCTGGTCGTTAAGCAGACAGATAACCGACATGATATCGGTTTTCACAATCAGCAGGGTGAAAAGTGGCTTCACAGATCACCGTCTGCTGCGGTTTTACTGATCGATAACGAGGAAGTATCGCCAGAAGCGGTATCAACCTATCTGGTCGATCAGTTTGACCAAATACTGCCGGATAATGTCGACGGTGTCAGTGTTGTACTGAGAACCGGGAACACTAGGGGTGCTTATTATCATTATTGTCACGGATTGAAAAAACATCGGGGCAATTGCCAAAGAATCGCTCACGGTCATCGTTCCAAAATAGAAATCCTGGTTAACAATTTGAGAGATGAACAACTGGAAAAAGAATGGGCGAACCGATTACAGGATATCTATATCGGCACACGGGAAGACATTGACCTGGAAGCATCAAACCGAGAAAACAATCTCACCTTCTGTTACACGGCAGAGCAAGGTTATTTTGCAGTCAGCCTGCCACAACGCTGTGTCTACCTAATCGAAACCGACTCAACCGTCGAATGGATAGCCACACATATTGCCGATCAAATCAAAAGCCAGCTACCGGATTGCGATATTCAGGTCAAAGCCTTCGAGGGAGTCGGTAAAGGCGCAATTGCCGAAAAGTAGTGGCGTCCCATAGGGGAGTCGAACCCCTGTTACCGCCGTGAAAGGGCGGTGTCCTAGGCCTCTAGACGAATGGGACGTAAAATAATTGGTGGAGCCAGACGGGATCGAACCGTCGACCTCAACGCTGCCAGCGTTGCGCTCTCCCAGCTGAGCTATGGCCCCCTTGAGCAACGGAGGCGTATGTTATTTATTTGACTGCCATCCGTCAAGTTTTTTTTGAAGTTTTTAATCGTCCGCAGCAATCAGGTTTTGATACGCTTTTTCCATTCGCTTGGTTTCTTTTTTGGATACACCGCCAAGCACATCGATGGCATGACGCAGCCTCGCTCGTGTTATATCTGGCCCGATCACCGCCATCGAGTCCATCACCGACCATGAGTCCGGTGTTCCGGCAACGGCGACAAAAACAGGAAACATAAACTCGCCCATTTTGTACTGCATTTTTTGGGATAGCAGTTTTATATCCGCGAAGATATTGTCTTTTGTCCACTCTCTCTGCGCCTCGAGACGCCAGAGTACGAACTGCAGTATTCGCTTGACCTCGGTTTGATCCAGTTTTTTGTGACTGAAATCTGCAACCGACACAGGCAAGATGCCAGACAGCATAAAACTCGCCATTGGCGCGATATCCGAGAATGTCTCTACCCTGCCCTGAATATGCGGAATCAGGTCGTGCAACCTGGAATTATTCAGCAACCAGCCTTTAACATGTTCGACAAACTGCGTTGTATCCAGATTTTCTCTTATCCATAATCCGTTCAGCCACCTGAGTTTTTCCAGATCAAAGATTGGCCCACCCAGCGATACTCGGCTAATATCAAAGTGTTCGATCATTTGTGCCAGAGTAAATTTTTCGTCTTCATCCGGCATAGACCACCCCATTCTGCCCAGATAATTGATAACGGCTTCCGGCAAAAATCCCATTCGTTCATAAAAGTTGATGCTGGTCGGGTTTTTGCGCTTACTTAGCTTGCTTTTATCCGGGTTTCGCAGCAAAGGCATATGACACAATGTTGGCATTTGCCAACCGAAATACTGGTACAGTAAATAGTGCTTGGGCGCCGAGCTAATCCATTCTTCGCCACGAATGACATGGGTTATTTGCATTGAATGATCATCAACCACATTGGCCAGATGATAGGTTGGCATACCGTCGGATTTTAACAATATCTGGCTATCGACTTGTGACCAATCAATTTCAATGCGTCCTCTAAGCAGATCGTCGATGACGCAAACACCCTCATCGGGAACTTTCATCCGTATCACGTATGGCTGGCCGGCTGCCAGCCTTTGTTTTACCTCGTCATCGGACAATTCCAGGTCACCCTTGATACCTGGATTCAGTCCAGCGGCTTTACGTTGCTCGCGAATTTCGTCAAGTTCTTCAGGCGATCTAAAGCAATAAAATGCATCACCCTGTCTTACCAATTGCTCAGCATAGCCGCGATAGATAGCTTTACGCTCACTTTGTCGATAAGGGCCACAGGAGCCGCCTATATCCGGGCCTTCATCCCACTCGACACCCAGCCAACGCAATGCGTTCAGAATGTCCTGTTCAGACTCTGCAGTGCTTCTGGTTTGATCTGTATCTTCTATTCGCAGAATAAACTGCCCATTGTGCTGCCTTGCATAACACAGATTAAAGAGCGCAATATAAGCGGTACCCACATGAGGGTCACCAGTCGGTGATGGAGCGATACGTGTTCTTACGGTCATAGAGGGAATATCCTGTGAGTGATGCCATGCACTTTGGTGACAAGGCAAAAAACGAATTTGCCTGTTTGGTTATTGGTCAAATACGGTAAAGAGGTTCGCTAATTTTTGATAAACGGATTAGTTTTTCTTTCGTAGCCAATGGTTGATATGGGGCCATGCCCTGGAATAAATACGACCTCATCACCAAGCGGCAGGAGTTTGTTTTTAATTGAAGCGATAAGTGTCGCATAGTTGCCCTTTGGAAAATCGGTCCTGCCGATAGAGCCCTGAAAAACCACATCACCCACAATCGCCAGTTGACTGACAGGGTCGAAAAAAACGACATGACCGGGAGTGTGTCCGGGGCAATGCAGTACCTGAAGCACTATATTGCCTAACTCGACAGTGTCTCCGTCCTCCAGCCAACGATCGGGCAAAAAAGTATTGACGTTGCGAAATCCGAACATCTGACACTGCTGGGGTAAAGCGTCGATCCAGAATTTATCATCTTTGTGCGGGCCTACGATAGGCACACTCAACTCATTGGCCAGATCAGCTGTACCACCGACATGATCGATATGAGAATGGGTCAACAAAATTTTGTCCGCTTGCAACTTATTGTTCTGAATAACCCGACGAATCTTTTCCAAATCGCCTCCGGGGTCGACAACGGCGGCTTTCAATGTCTCCTCACACCAGATAACGGAACAATTCTGCATAAAAGGCGTGACTGGCACTATTTCGTATTTCATGGTTGTTTCAAAGCCATCCTGCTACTAGTTTTCTGAAATAATATCAATATCTTGTGGTAATTCGAGCACAAAATCCTTGGTCGATAACAGGTGATTGGTCTTGATATTGGTAAAAGACAGCGTCGTCTTCTGGCCTAAACCGTCTCGAAGGCGCATTTCGACAAGTGTCTGGTCTACAAACTTCAGTTGCAGTGAGTCAAAAAGTGATTCTTTGCCAATCGGTGCCAACGCGAAAAAGCGATAATTGCCTTTTTCGGTAAGACTGACGCGATAATTGCGCCGTATCTGATCGCCATTGCCACTTAACAACATGGCCGGTGAGTTACCCTGGGCCGTGTCCACTTTTTGCACGGTTACCTGCTCGAGATCGGGGTCAAACACCTGCACTGTCGTCCCATCGGAAACAATAATCTGCTCCAGCGGCGGGTCGGTATGCCAGAAAAAGAAATCCGGCTTCATCGCCTTTAACAGGCCAGAGGTTTGCTGGATAATACCGTTTTTGTCCACGATAAACTGAACGAAACTGGCTTGAAAGGTTTTTACTTCAGATAGAAGCGCGACCAGTTTTTCAGTATCGTCCTGGGTTGACTGTTTTGCAATGGCAGCTTGGGATAGAGCCAAAACGATAAGCGCCAAAAATGTGCAACGGATATAACGAAAAACAATAAAATGCATCTATGTTGTCCTGGATGATTGTCGGGTTCTGAATAAAACTAACCTCTTGGGGGTGGTGGCGCAATCACTTCTCTGGTTCCATTGTGGCCCGCCGGACTGACTACACCCGCCGCCTCCATGGACTCAACCAGATTCGCCGCCCGATTATAGCCGATTTTCAACCGGCGCTGCACCGCGGAAATAGAGGCCCGACGCGATTCTGTAACAAAGGCGACGGCTTCATCATAGAGAGCGTCAGATTCTTCACCCTCTTCACCGCCGCCCTGTCCCATACCCAACATTGTGTCACTGTCTCCACCTTCCAGGACGGCATCGATATAGTCGGGTTCACCCCGTTTTTTCCAATCAGCCACGACCCGATGCACTTCCTCATCGGAGACAAACGCACCATGTACCCGTTCCGGAAGTGAGGTGCCGGCTGGCAAATAAAGCATATCACCATGACCCAGTAACTGCTCCGCGCCGCCCTGATCGATAATCGTTCTTGAATCGACTTTGGACGACACCAGGAAGGAGATTCGAGTCGGAATATTGGCTTTGATCAAACCGGTAATCACATCGACCGAAGGTCTTTGCGTAGCCAGTACCAGATGGATACCGGCCGCCCGGGCTTTTTGCGCAATACGGGCAATCAGCTCTTCCACTTTTTTGCCGACAATCATCATCATGTCGGCAAATTCATCGATGACCACCACGATAAAAGGCAGGGCTTCCAATTCCGGGTGGTCTTCTTCAGAGTTATTCAGCATTTCATCTGGCTGCCAGAGCGGATCTTTCAGAGGCTCTCCATTGCGTTGTGCATCTTTTACCCGGCGGTTAAAGCCGGCAATATTACGCACCCCCATACTGGCCATCAGTTTATAGCGTCGCTCCATTTCAGCGACGCACCAACGCAGACCATTTGCCGCTTCCTTCATATCGGTAACCACCGGTGCAAGTAAATGGGGAATCCCCTCGTAAATCGACAGCTCCAACATCTTGGGATCTACCATCAAAAAGCGCACTTCATCGGGTGGTGCTTTGAACAGGATACTCAGAATCATTGCATTGATGCCCACCGACTTGCCGGATCCCGTGGTACCTGCAACAAGTACATGCGGCATTTTAGCCAGATTGGCGATAACGGCATTGCCGGCAATATCATTGCCCAGCGCCAATACCAAAGGAGAATCGGCTTTTTCGTACTCTTCGGAGTAGAGCACCTCGCTAAAGCGAACCACTTCCCGAACTTCATTCGGAATTTCGATGCCTACCACCGATTTGCCAGGTATCACCTCGACCACCCGAACACTGAGTACAGCCAGTGACCGGGCAAGATCTTTTGCCAGATTGGATATTTTCGCCACTTTGACACCAGGTGCCGGCTGGATTTCAAATCGGGTAATGACCGGCCCGGGATTGACCGCGACAACCTCGGCAACGACACCAAAATCTTTTAGCTTGGCTTCCAGCAAATGGGATAGCGACTTCAAGTATTCTGGCGAAAACCCCTGATTTTTATTACGATCGGGAGGGTCGAGTATCGCTATCGAGGGTAACGGACCTGCACTTGCATCAAACAGCGAACCCTGCAATTCCCTGGCCGCCCGTTTACTGGTGGTTTTCTTTTTGGTTTCCAGCGGTTTGATTTCGATATTATCATTCAGTTTGGGAGCGTATTTCCCCCGACTTTCAGATGTAGCCTTTTGAGTCGCAGCTTTGACCTCTGGACGTAGCTCTACCTGGTTTTTGGCACCCCCCTTCTTCTTGAATCCCGATGGCCAGGTATCCGCCACTTCTCTTTCGTTTGCCGTTTCATTTGGGGATCGGTTTCCGACTCCTAGCTTATTTTTTAGCTTGCTTGCCCAGCCAGCAAAAAACCTTTTTTTGTAACCGGGCGACTCGTCTTGGCTAGCCGCGTAGTCGGATACGGATACTTTGTTCAACAAAACAGGGGGCACCGCAGTCTCATCAGGCTTTTCTTCGCCAGACAGTAACTGGCGAATTCCCTCCACCGCCTTCAGGCAAAGCCCGCCCAAGCGATCCATGACACTGAACCAGGAAAGACCGGTGAATACGGTAACACCAAATAAAAAGATGGATACCAGAAGCAGCGTCGTGCCAACGAGATTGAACTCATGCAACATAAGTCGGGCAATTTCATTGCCAATTTCTCCGCCGGCATTGGCACCCAATCCGGCCACCGAATACAGGGCGAGAAAAGTGGTCGAAGCAATCAGAATCAAAACAAAGCCGGCTAACCTGAGTAGTAAAAGAGGCCAGTGTATCGGAGCGTTCAGCTTTCTATGCTGAAATAACCGAAAGGCGCGAAACGCTAGCAACACCGGGAATAAATAAGCGACATGGCCAAAGAAATAGAACAGCACATCGGCGAACCAGGCGCCTGTGCGCCCGCCATAGTTGGTCGCCACGCCATCACTGCCTGTGGTCGCCCAGCCTGGATCGTCCGGGTTATAACTAATCAGCGCCATCATCAGGTACACGCAAAGCGCAATCAAGCCGATCAGTGCGCCTTCCTTGATTCCCTGACTGACATAGGAATGAAACTGTTGCTCCCTGTCTTTGGCTGACTTTTGTTCAGGCATTCGTTTTTCAACTATTGAGAAATAAGTTTAACTTAAAATTATAATTGATTGATTTTAATCATTTCCTATCTATTTTGTAAACTCCGTCGGTTTCTCTAACTCATACAAAGCCTCAGATAAATTCTCCATCTTTGTCAACTAACATCGCTTGAGCATCATAGATGCGTCTATTGTAAAAATGGGAACCCTCTTCGTTTGCAAAGAAATCTATGAGGAACTCTGCACCGAAGTCACCGATCTCCCAGTTCAGTTTTTCCCTGAAATACATCTTCACTTTCTGCACCAGGCTACTTTTTTCGCTTTTGTCAAACTTAATTTCCGACACGACTTACTATCCTCCGATTGCCTTTCTTTCATCTAACAAACTATTCGTTATTATGTAAATCAATCACTTCGTTATCGACATCGGCAAAAAGCGCTTTATCCTGCTTTGCTTTGCTGGCATCATTTCGCTTGTTCTCCAGCATGGCCAAATACTCTGGTGTAACATTGCCAGACACGTATTCGCCATTGAAAACGGAACAATCGAAACTTTCGATATGGGGATTCCCTTCTTTGGCGCACTCGACTAGATCAGCCAAATCCTGATATACCAGCCAGTCGGCACCAATCAGCTGTTCAACTTCTTTGGTGGTTCGCCCGTGTGCAATCAATTCATGGGCACTAGGCATATCGATGCCATAGACATTCGGAAATCGTACAGCGGGCGCCGCTGAAGCGAAATAAACCCGCTTGGCACCAGCATCCCTGGCCATTTGAACAATTTCTTTGCAGGTGGTTCCTCTGACAATCGAGTCATCCACCAACATAACGTTTTTGTCCCTGAACTCAAGCTCGATGGCATTGAGTTTTTGCCGAACTGATTTTTTGCGCTGACTTTGCCCGGGCATGATAAAGGTTCGACCAATATAGCGATTCTTCATAAAACCTTCACGAAACTTGACGCCGAGATTATGGGCCATCTGCATCGCTGACGTACGGCTTGTGTCGGGTATCGGAATGACCACATCAATATCGTGCTCGGGCCGAAGCGCAAGCACTTTTTCGGCCAGCTTCTCACCCATTCGCAGGCGCGCCTTGTAAACGGAAACTCCATCCATAATGGAATCCGGTCTGGCAAAATAAACATGCTCGAAAATACAGGGGTTCAAACTGAATTCATCGGCGCATTGTTGTGCATACAATCTGCCTTCAGACTCGATATAGATCGCTTCGCCGGGTTCGATATCACGAATCAACGTATAGCCCAGTGCGCTCAATGCGACACTTTCAGAGGCAATCATATACTCGACACCGTTAGCGGTTTCCCGCTTACCATAGCATACCGGGCGAATACCTTTTGGGTCCCGGAACGCCACAATACCATAGCCGGTAATCATACAAATAGCGGCGTAAGCACCTTGAACACGGCGATGAACGGCCTGCACAGCAGCAAAGATATCATCTTTGGTTGGATTCAATTTGCCCAGCTTCTGCAACTCATGGGCAAATACGTTCAATAACACTTCCGAATCCGAGTTGGTATTGATATGCCTGAGATCGGCGCGAAAAAGCGCTCGAGTCAGTTCATCCACATTGGTCAGGTTACCATTGTGCGCTAACGTAATACCATAAGGAGAGTTGACATAAAACGGCTGTGATTCCGCAGAACTGGAGCTGCCTGCGGTTGGGTAACGCACATGACCTATGCCTACGTTACCCTGTAAACGTCTCATATGACGGGTTCGGAATACATCCCGAACCAGCCCGTTGTCTTTGCGCAAAAAGAAGCGTTCATCCTGAAATGTCACCATACCAGCCGCATCTTGCCCTCTGTGCTGCAAAACGGTCAATGCGTCATAGAGCGATTGATTAACATTTTCCTTGCCGACGATTCCGACGATACCGCACATTTAGCGTTTCCTCATTATTAACAAAATCAGCTAACCTTCACTGCCATTAAAATTTTTCTCAAAAGACAACCCGTTATAGCCCTGCTTACTATCCAATACGCTATACGCAATATAGCAAACAAACCGGAATTTTAGAGTTGTCGAATTATTTTGCCGAATTCATTACCAAAACTTTTTCTAGACCACTGTTCAATCAGCTCAAACCGCTTGATTAACAATGACTCATTCCACCAGGCGTCAGAGGGAAGTGGCGTGTATCGCAATACAGCGATAGCGACCACGGATAAGATGATGCCGCGACCAATACCAAAAAACACACCGAGAATACGGTCAGTCGCACTCAGGCCGGTCATTCTGACCAGCTCGGCAATCAGACGATTTACCAGGGCACCGACCAACAAAGTTGAGATGAACAGAAAGATAAAAGCAACGATGGCTCGAATCGAGGCAGTAGCGATGTATTCGGCGAGCAACACCTGTAAATTGCCAGAAAATGTGCGGGCAACAATAAAAGCCGCGACCCAGGTAAGCAGTGACAGAGCCTCTTTGACGAAGCCTCTTTTTAGACTGATCAATCCAGAAATTGCGATCAATCCGATCAGCACCCAGTCTGCCCAGTTCAATTGCTCCATCGAATCACTTATTGCCCATAGTGTTGTATCAGTCGAACAGGCTGCTTGCAGGTTGTCTGGTTCACTATCAAAAAATGGCCAGGCAATGCCATAAGCAGATTATGGCGCGCATTCTAACAAAGTTTCAGCACAGGACAAATGTTTTAGCGATGTGATTGTCAATCAAAACTTCAACACAATACTTTTTAATTTTAAATACAGATCGAGCGTTTTTTTCGCCCTGTTAGCATCCGTTTTAGTATCAAACGGGCCAACCAAGACTTTAGTCAAAACCTTGCCCTGCTTTTTAAAGCCTAAAGTATGCGTCATAAACCCACGTTGTCTGACCTTGTTCGCAAGATTGACAGCATTTGTTTTAGTACCGAAGGAGCCTAGTTGAACCATCCATTTGCCGGCAAAGTCCGCTTTATTGGCATGCCTTGCTTTAGCGGCATCAACCTTGGTCACCGGCTGACTTTTGCTGCTTTTAGCAGTGACATCGGGTGTAATGGTGACATCAGGTACTTTGTAACTGGCAATGGGTGGGGCTTGTTCGCTGGTTGTTGCTTTTCTTCCCTGCCGGGCTTGAAGCCGCTTTTTTTCTTTTTCCAGAACGGTAATGACTGACTCGGCTATTGCCTTGCCTGGTTCGTTTATCGAGCCATCCATACGCTCGGCCAAAGTATCCAGGTGTTTTTGTTGCGATTGATCCAAATCCAATACCGGGCGTTTTGGCTGTTCAATTAGAATGGTTTTTTCAGGAGGCAGATCAGGCGCGGCTATAATAGTGTTTTTTTTGTCTTCATGAGGTTGATCAAAAATCATTGGCAAAAATATCACAGCCAGTGAAACCAGCACCACGGCACCGACCAGACGCTGCTTCAAACCGGCATGAGTCAAACGTGAATCATTATCGTATTTGAAATCTGAATGTTGATCCCTTTCGTTCAAACTGCTATCTCCTGTTTGCCAAAAACGCCTTCACTTCAGCGACCGCATGGAAAGAACCTAAAACCAACACAGTATCGGAACTGTTCCAGGCGATACTTTCTGCACGAACCACGGCACGCTCGACAGTCGATACCGACTCGGCAGAAGACGCGACACCAGCCAACGCAGAGATCAGTTGCTCCCGGCTCAAAGCTCTATCCGCCGCCAACGGCCAAGTGACCCAAAAGTCCACGGTTGTGTCCAGTAAACTAACGATACCTTTACTGTCTTTACCTTGCAATGCCGAAAACAAACACAGGATTTTCCCCTGGCGCTGCTTTTTTATTGTCTGCAACAGCTGACTCAAATACGCCGCCGCAGGTACGTTATGAGCGACGTCAAAGATGAACCTGGGGTTGTCTCGATCTATTTCAAAGCGTCCAGGAACGGCAACCTGGCCGATACAACGATGGCTATCTATTTCGCTCAGGTTAAGTCCCGAAAGCGCCAGCGCCTGAATGGCACATAATCTGTTGGATATCGGAATACTGTGCAAAGACCAGTCTGCGCGCTGATATTCACCCTTTGCATTCTGATAGGCGACAGGAGTGAGTTTGCCGGGTACGGCAGGCTGCTGTGCACTGTTTTGAGCCAAAAAAGCGAGATTTTCGTGGGTCTTTTCCGGGTCAAGCACACCGAAATCCCGACCGAATATTCTTAGGTCGACATTTTGTGCCGCTGCTTGCTGCACAATACTTTTTGTTGGGTTCACCTCTCCATAAACACAAATCCCACCCAAGCGCATGATCCCCGCTTTCTCAAAACCAATGGATTCCCGGCTATCTCCGAGCCAATCCTGATGATCGATGTCGACGGAAGTAATAATACTTAAATCGGAATCAACGATATTGACCGCATCTAACCGCCCTCCCAGGCCCACTTCCAACAATGCGTAGTCCGGCATTTGTCGGGATAAAATATACAGTGCCGCCAGTGTCGAAAACTCGAAATAGGTTAGAGATACCTGTCCCCGATGTTTTTCCACCACTTCAAATGCGTCAATCAAGGTCTTGTCCGATACATCCCGACCAGCGAGACGAATACGTTCATTGAAATGATGAATATGAGGCGAGGTATAGCATCCGACCGTTTTACCCGATGCGTGTAACAAGGCTTCCATCACGGCAATTGTCGTGCCCTTACCGTTGGTGCCACCAACCACAATTACGCATCCGGCAATTTGGCTGATTGGCATTTTTCGATATACCGTCAGCACCCGATCCAGTCCCAGGTCAATTTCACTGGTATGCAAGGCTTCCAGATAGGAGAGCCATTGGCACAGGTTTTTTGCCGGCACAGTTTTGGAAGGCATGATTTTTGATGACAGGTGTTTTAAGGACATGGAAGTAACGTCATAGCGAGTCCATCGCCTGACGAATCGGGTCAAGGAAAGCGTGGAGTTGGGCGGGGATTTGCTCGGGCTGGCCGGCATTGGCGGCAATAATGTTGACCAGGCTGCTGCCGATAATAATGCCATCGCTGACTTTGGCCACCGCACAGGCAGTTTCGACATTCCTGATGCCAAAACCAACGCCGACAGGTAACGAGGTTTTTTGCTTGATCCAGGCCACTTTCTCGGCCACTTCCTTGGCATCCAGACTGGTCGACCCGGTCACTCCTTTGACAGAAACGTAATAGACGTATCCCGAACTTTGTTGACAAATAGCGACGACTCGGTCTTCTGTGGTTGTCGGCGCAATCAAGAAAATGCAGTCCAACTGTTTGCGGCGCAACAAAGCGACCGTATCGGTCGCTTCTTCTGGTGGCATATCGACGATTAACACCCCATCGACGCCGGCTTTTTGGGCTTTGTCGGCGAAAACCTCGTAGCCCATGACTTCAACAGGATTGATGTAACCCATTAAAACAATCGGCGTATCCTGATTGGTCTGGCGAAACTGTGTCACTATCGCCAACACGTCGGTCAAGGAAGTGCCATGGGTCAATGCCCGTTCACAGGCCATTTGTATAACAGGTCCATCTGCCATGGGGTCTGAAAAAGGCACGCCCAACTCAATAATATCTGCGCCAGATGCAACCAGTGCCTGCATAATCGAAAGGGTGTGATCCGGATGAGGATCGCCGGCGGTGACATAGGGTATCAGGGCTTTTTTTCCTGCCGATGCCAGTTTCGTTAGCGTCTGATTGATCAAACTCATTGTATCACCCTCACATTCGCCTTGGTTGCACTCGTTTTTACGTTCACCTGTCTCACATTCTCCCTGGTCATACCTTAATTCCGTCTATTTGCGCGATAGTATGAATATCCTTGTCGCCACGCCCGGATAAATTTACCAGAATCACTTTGTCGGAAGACATTTGTCTGGCCAATTTCATCGCGTACGCAATGGCATGGCTTGATTCCAAAGCGGGCATAATGCCTTCGACGCGAGTCAATTCCCGAAAAGCATCCAGTGCTTCCTCGTCTGTGACGGCGACATAATCGGCTCGTTTCATATCTTTTAACCAGCTATGCTCCGGCCCCACTCCGGGATAGTCCAGCCCGGCTGATACAGAATGGGTACTTTGGATCTGACCATTGGCGTCTTCCATCAGATAGGTACGATTGCCGTGCAACACACCCGGTTTACCGACACATAGCGGAGCCGCGTGACGACCGGTATCGACTCCATGACCACCCGCTTCGACACCGTACATTTCGACTGACTGATCGCTGATAAAGGGATAAAACAAACCAATCGCGTTGGAGCCACCACCGACACAGGCGACCAAGGCATCGGGTAAGCGACCTTCCTTTGCGATAATTTGTCGTCGCGCCTCCCGACCAATGACGGATTGGAAATCCCGAACCAGTTTGGGATAAGGATGGGGCCCGGCTACAGTGCCGATAATATAAAAGGTATCATCAACCCGGGTCACCCAATCTCTCAGCGCTTCGTTCATCGCGTCCTTGAGAGTTTTGGTGCCACTGTCGACAGACGCCACGTCGGCACCTAACAGCTTCATACGATAGACATTCAGAGCCTGACGCTTGACATCTTCGCTACCCATAAATACCTTGCACTGCAAACCCAGCCGCGCGGCAACTGTCGCCGTCGCCACACCGTGTTGACCGGCTCCTGTTTCTGCTATGACTCTGGGTTTGCCGATGTGCTTGGCTAACAGCGCCTGGCCTATGGTGTTGTTGACTTTATGGGCTCCGGTATGGTTCAAGTCTTCCCTTTTCAGGTACATTTTAGCGCCACCGACTTTTTCGCTGAGATGGGCAGCGAAATACAGGGGTGAAGGACGCCCCACGTAATCGGCCAAATCCTGATCAAATTCGTTCAAAAACTCGGGATCATCGGCCAGCAACGCATATTGCTCTTCGAGTTGCAACAGCGCAGGCATCAGTGTCTCGGATACAAATCGACCGCCATAAACGCCGAAATGGCCTTTTGAATCAGGTAATTGCCCCAGATTTTCCTTAGTAAACGGGTTTTGCACTCAGCACCTCTTTAACGAATGCGATCATCGCATCCTGATCTTTAATTCCTTTTTCTTTTTCAACACCGCCACTTACATCGACCGCATAGGGTCGGCAGCTCTGAATGGCGTTGGCTACATTCGATACGCTAAGCCCACCTGCGAGGATCAGCTTTCTATCACAGTTTTTGGGTAACATCCCCCAATCGAAGACTTTACCTGTGCCACCCGGTATGCCGGTAACATAGGTATCCGCGAGAATACCTTGCGCTGCGGCATAGTCGATCATGGCATTGGCTATGCTCGCTTTATCTTTGACTCGAATTGCCTTGATATAGGGCTTCCTGAATTGCCGACAAAAAACCGGGCTCTCATCACCGTGAAACTGAAACAGATCCAGACCGGCCACACTATCAATATGTTCGATATCTACTTTACTGTGATTGACGAACAAACCGACCACTGTAACAAAAGCCGGTAATTGATCTCTAATTTCACGAACGGATTCAGCAGCGATATAGCGAGGGCTTTGTTTGTAAAATACAAAGCCGAGCGCATCTGCTCCGGCATATACTGCGGATAAAGCGTCATCCAATCGGGTAATACCACAGATTTTAATTCTGGTTCGATTTATCATGGGTCGCGACAGTAAAACAATCAATAAACGCATGGCTGCGCAAAACCAACCGATATTACATAAAGAAGGGGGTAATAGGCAATTGGGGAATGCGGTATTTTTCCGGATAGTCTACACCAACCAGATACAGACCAAAGGGTTTGGCAGTGACACCGCCTTGTCTTCTGTCCCTGGCAGCCAGCACTTCCTGCACCCAGGTAGCGGGTTGTTCACCGGCACCGACAGACATCAGTACGCCAGCAATATTTCTTACCATATGGTGCAAAAAGGCATTGGCTTTGATCTCGATTTCAACCAAAAGCCCGCGCCGCTCAACCTTGATGAACTCGACATTTCTAAAAGGTGTATTGGACTGACAATCCGCCGCTCGAAAGGATGAAAAATCATTTTCACCAACCAGGCACTGAGCGGCCTCGTGCATCAGCTCTGTATTCAACGGCTTGTAGCACCAGGTTATCCGCTTGTCATGGACAGCAGGTTTAATCGGGCCATTGTAGATAAAGTATCGGTAGGTTCGGGAAGTGGCGGAGAATCGGGCACTGAACTCAGAATCGATATTGTCGAACCAGTGGACTGCAATATCATCGGGTAAATTGGTATTCACCCCAAACACCCATGAGTGCAGATTTCTAACCACTGAAGTATCAAAGTGGATTACCTGATGACAGGCATGGACACTGCCGTCGGTTCTGCCGGCACACACGATATCGAGCTTTTCGTTCGCCACTACCGAAAGTGCAGACTCCAGTTGCAACTGTACCGTGGGTAAACCGGATTTTTGCGCCTGCCAACCATGATAGTCAGTACCATCATATTCACAAATACAAACGACACGACCAGCGCCGATAAGGTCGCTGGTCGTATAAGATATTGGATAACTCATGGCCCAAAACCATCGTTAACAGACAATTGGGCGCGAATTCTAGAGATAAGCCGGTGCTTAGTCCAGCCCTTTCATCAACTTTCGGGCTTCAAATTTCTGGTCGTCATTACCCTCGATTGCCACTTCTTCGAGAATATCTTTGGCGCCATCCTGATCACCCATATCAATATAGGCTCTCGCCAAATCAAGTTTGGTAGCGGCCTCATCCGTGCCGGAGAGGTAATCGAAGTCGGTTGTTGCCTCGTCCGCCAGAGCGACCTGATCTTCATCCTCCAGTCCATCGAGATCCCTGACAGCTTCCAAATCTGCTTCCAACCTGGTTTCTTCACTGTCATCGACACCGTCTAAACCAAAATCATCAGCTAACACTTCAGCGACTTCGATATCTTCGAACCCGTCATCGTCGCTCAGTTCATCCAGGTCGGGCACTTCGCCTAAAACAAGCTCGTCTTCAGCTGCTGGCGTTTCGTTACCGCTGCCATCCAATCCTTCTTCATGGTCTATCGTTTCGTTGACGATATCCATTTCAGCGTCGAGTTCAGCATCCAGGTCTTCCAGCGACAAGTCGCTATCGATATCCAGATCATCTATATCGTCAAGATCGGAAACCGACGGGCTATTTCCCTGGGTTCCGTCGGCAAGTACTGACGAAACGTCCTCGAGCTCATGTTTTACCGATTCAAGATCAACTGAAACATCCTGATCCTGAACAAAGTTAGCGTCCAGGCTTTCGAGCTCGTCTTCCGAAGGTGTATCATCCAGGCCAGAAAGAGAAATAAGGTCTTCATCCAGCAGTGCCTCATCATCATTCTCCGCTGGTACGTCGTGTGACATTTCCTCTTTCGATATGTCACTCTCGAGATCGTCCATGGGAATAGCTGTATCCAGCGTATCAAACTCTTTTTCTGCATCCAGGCTAAGCTCTGTATCCAGATCCAGTTCTGCGCCCAGACCGTCAAGCTCGTTTTCCGCTGACGCCAGATCGGATTCATTCAGCTCAAAATCCAACTCATCATCTTCCGCTAAAACGCGGTCGACAGAGGTAGCCGTATCAGTGTCAGTATCAGTGTCAAAGTCAGACGCGAAGTCGGCACCGGAAGACAGCAATTCGTTTTCCAGATCATCGATCGAAATATCGGGTTCACTATCTTCATGCCGCAACTCCATACCCGCGCTCAACTCGTTGGCTTTCGCTATCGCTACGTCATCGTCCAGAGCTTCTATTTCTTTATACTGCCTAAAGAATGCTTCGTTCTCACCCGATTCTTTATACACTTCGAGCAGCTTGAGTCGAATATCAGAACGCCCCGGCTCATCTGAAACCGCTGATTCGAGAACGACCGCAGCCTGATCGAGGCGACCATAAGCGATATAAACATCTGCTTCGGAAACCGGATCCCCGACCTCACTGTTTTGTTTGTTTGCCGATTCCTGTTTCGCATTGGCGTTTGCCAAACCTAAATCTATCTGTTCATCGATGTCGGTATCGACGTCAGCGGCCAGGTTTTCATGAAGTTCTTTTTCTTTTCTGGCATTGCGTTTCGACAGACCGATCAAACCCAAAATCAAAGCCAATGCACCGGCTACACCTCCACCCAGATAAAATGGGCTATCCATCAGGGTATCGATCAATCCAGTTTGTTCAGGCACAGGCTCGGATTTCGGTGTAACCTGCTTGGGAATGGGTTTGGTTTCATTGGCAAGAGTCTCAGTATCGGCAGAAGAGGCGGACTGCTCGGCTTCACCGGCCAACATGGTTTCAGTAACCGGTGTCATAGACTCGGAACCTGGTTTGTTCACAGTGTCTTCTGTTACCATACCCGTTGTGTCAGCGTCTGCGGTATCGACTGTTTCCGGCATCGCATCATCGACTTCACCTACCGGCGGCCCGACATCGGTTGACTCCCGGCCCGACTCGACCAGGTCGTCTGCGGTCGGCTGATCGATTGTGTCCGCTACTTGCCCAAACTGGTTTTGGATATTGGCCAGCTCATTATCCTTGAGCGTGAGCAATTGTTGTAGTGTCTGCAGTTGATCTTCCAGATCCTTGACTCGACTACTCAGTTCTTCATTCTCGACTTTAGCTTTATCGAGTTTTTCCAATGTTACGGTAAGCTGTTCCTTGATGGCCTGACCACCGCCAACTCGAGATGTACCGGCATGTGCTCCCGATTGCGCTGTTTCCACCTGCTCAGCCTGGGCGACCACAATTTTGAGTTCGGAACCATCGGACTCAGGGACAGCGGGAGTGCTATCTGCAACGGGTCTAAGGGTGCTGTCAACTTGTCTCGAGGCCAAACTGCTCCCTTCTTTCAAGGCACGGTTCTGCAGCATTACTTCCTGAATTGCCTGACTACGGGTACGTACTGAAATTTCTTCGGCATCGGGCAAGCGCAATATCTGCCCTGACTTGAGAATATTGATATTGCCATTGACAAATGCATTGGGGTTGAGATCCTGAATAGCGAGCATCGTTTGCTGGGGTGAATAGCTGCGATCAGGTCTGACTTTCAACGCAATCGCCCAGAGTGTTTCTGATTTGCGGGTCGGCCCGTAGGAGTTGGCCGCCACCTTAGTGACACGAGTGCTTTTTGCGCGAATGGGTCGAGTTACGCGGGATGGTGGGGTTGAGGTGGCGATACTGGTCTGTTCTTGAAGTAATGCATCGCTTTCATCCATCACTTCAATATCAGGCAACGCACTCGCCGTAGGTGAAATACCTCCCCCCGATAGTGCCGCTGTACTCTGCGAAAACAAGGGCGGATCGATCAGCAAAGCATATTCGCGCAGCAATCGGCCGCTCGGCCAAATCACTTCGACCAAAAAATTCAGATAGGGTTCTCGAACGGGTTTGCGGGTAGACAATTTGACAACGGTGTTACCCTGCTTGTTTCTGGTTACTTCAAAGCGAATATCCGACAAAAAATAAAGCCTGTCTACGTTTGCTTTGGCAAATTCCTCTCTCGATGCCAGAGCCGGCAATATCTCACTTTTCTCGAGGTCTCGAATGTTTACCAGCTCTATTTCTGCGTTGAGCGGTTGGTTCAGAGACGAATGCACCGTTGCCTCTCCTAACCCTAACGCATTAGCAGTACCAGTACCCATTGCGCTGACTAGCGAAAGAGCGATTGCAAGCTTGCGCATCATAATTTGTTTCCTTTATAAATGGTTAAGTAGCCCAGCAAGCAGTTACTGTTTTTTGTACCCGGCTTTTGGAATATAGTGGTTACATTTGTCTTGAACCAGCTCGATCCAAAACGCGATTTGTTTTGGCTAACCTGAAGTTAGTTACGGGCGTTCAAGAACCATATTCAAATAAGTAACTAAGTACCAAGTATTGTTTATAAATCTCTATTTATCAATAAATCTGTTTTCTGAGAAATGGTTAGCCATCTTTCCGACAAATCGACCAGTTGGTTCAGTGGAACAGACCAACCAAGATCGAAAACCATTCAGACAAGTACAGACTCAGTTTATTGCTTATCTTATAGAGAAAGAATAGAAGATAAATTTTTTTTTACCTAAGAATTAACGGCGCGTAATTAACAATTCAAAAAAAGAGTGAACGGAATAACACAATACGAGACAAGCACTCCCCTCATTGCGAGGGGAAACCTTTTGATTTGAAGAGAAAGTCGCCCTGATCAGGCATTAAAAAGGATACGAAGCATGCGCCTTAGTGGCTCTGCTGCGCCCCACAGCAACTGATCCCCCACAGTGAAGGCTGAAACGTATTCAGGCCCCATGGACAGTTTTCTGATACGACCAACCGGCACAGACAAGGAACCGTTCACCACAGCAGGTGAAAGCGCCTCGACGGTTTGTTGCCGGTCATTTGGTATCACCGATACCCAGTCATTTGACTCTGCGATAATCTTTTCGATTTGCTCTACCGACACATTACGACGAAGTTTTATCGTCAATGCCTGACTGTGACAACGCATGGCTCCGACTCTTACACAGATTCCATCAATAGGCACGGGCTGATCGGTCAAACCCAGTATCTTGTTGGTTTCGACTTCCGCTTTCCATTCCTCCCGACTTTGACCATTGGCCATTGGCGTATCGATCCACGGAATCAGACTGCCTGCGAGCGGAACACCAAACGCATCCGTTGGAAATGCATCGCTACGCATTTTCTCTGCCACGATACGGTCCACTTCCAGGATTGCGCTGGCCGGATCCAATTTATCGGCGACCGAGCCGTAAATCGCACCCATCTGCGCTATCAACTCTTTCATATTGCGTGAACCGGCGCCGGACGCCGCCTGATAGGTCATCGGAGCGACCCACTCAATCAGGTTTTCACGAAACAAACCACCCATGGCCATTAACATCAAACTCACGGTGCAATTGCCACCGACGAAATTTTTCACGCCCCTTTCAAGTGCTTTGTCGATAACAGATCGATTGACCGGATCAAGAATAATTACCGACTCTTTATCCATTCTCAGTACAGACGCCGCATCAACCCAGTAACCATTCCAACCTATTTTACGAAGGGCAGGAAAAATCTGTTTGGTATAATCGCCTCCCTGGCAGGAGACAATAATATCCATCTCCGCCAAAGCGGCCGTATCAGTAGCATCTTTCAATACCGATGTTTTACCGCCAAACTCGGGGGTATTTTGCCCTGCCTGGGACGTTGAGAAAAAATAGGCATCGATCAATGCAAAATCATGCTCTTGTTTCATTCGATCCATCAATACGGAACCGACCATGCCCCGCCAACCCACTAAACCAACTTTTTTCATTCCCCTAACCATTTCAACGTTAAAAAACAGCTATGATAGCCAAATACCTGCCGGGATGAAACAAACTTCCAGCGTTCACCAGGATCAGGCTTGCAGATACCTCGGTTCAACATGCTCAGACCAACTTGGCCAGGCAAGCCAACACGGCATCGCCCATTTCTTCGGTACCCGTTCTTGTACTGCCCTGAGAGTCGATATCCGGCGTACGCAGACCCAGATCCAATACATCATTGACCGCTTTTTCGATCAAATCCGCGACAGCCGCTTTATTCAAGCTATAACGCAGCATCATCGCTGCAGATAGAATCGTCGCCAACGGGTTGGCGACACCTTGTCCGGCGATATCAGGCGCACTGCCATGGCAGGGTTCGTACATCCCTTTATTGTTCGCGTCCAATGATGCCGAAGGCAGCATGCCAATGGAGCCGGTCAGCATGGCGGCGGCATCCGACAAAATGTCACCAAACATATTGCCGGTCACCATGACATCAAACTGTTTGGGCGCTCGAACCAACTGCATGGCGGCATTATCGACATACATATGGCTTAACTCAACATCAGAATAATCCTTGGCCATCTCATCCATAATTTCGCGCCACAGCACAGTCACTTCCAACACATTCGCCTTATCCACCGAGCACAATTTACCATGACGCTTGCGCGCCGCTTCAAAAGCAACTTTACCGATCCGACGTATTTCAGATTCATTGTAAACATAAGTGTTGTATCCCTGACGCTCCCCGTTGTCCAGGGTTCGCACACCCCGAGGCTGACCAAAGTAAATCCCCCCGGTCAGTTCACGCACAATTAGAATATCCAGCCCGGAAACAATTTCAGGTTTTAATGTCGACGCATCAGCCAACTGAGGATACAAAATCGCCGGCCGCAAGTTACCAAACAACTCCAGGCCAGACCGCAGACCCAGCAATCCCTTTTCGGGACGAATGGCCATATCCAGGGCATCCCATTCGGGGCCGCCGACCGCGCCCAATAAAATTGCGTTAGCCGCTTTTGCCTGTTCCATCGTCTCATTCGGCAGGGGAACGCCCTGGGCATCGATAGCCGCCCCCCCTACCAGGCCATGTTCCAGTTCAAGATCAAGCTTGAGTTTTTCGTTTAAAAACACCAATACTTTTTCCGCTTGAGAAACAATTTCGGGGCCTATGCCATCGCCTGGCAATAACAGTACTTTTTGAGTCATTTTTTTGTCTCCCAATCGGTTATACAGGAGCGAACAGCCAGGGTGACTGTCGCCGTTTTTTATTCTCGTAGTCTTTGATAGCCGCAGACTCTTGCAAGGTCAGACCAATGTCATCCAGACCGTTCAGCAAACAGTGTTTTCGGAAATCATCCACTTCAAAATGATAAACTGCACCCGTTGGCGATACCACCTTTTGTTCAGCCAAATCGATTTCCAGGGTATATCCTTCGTTTGCCTCGCATTCGTTAAACAGCTCGTCGATCTGCTGTTCTGTCAGCACAATCGGCAACAGACCATTTTTAAAACAGTTGTTGTAAAAGATATCCGCAAAGCTGGAAGCGATGACCGCTCTAATACCGTAATCATCCAACGCCCAGGGCGCATGTTCACGGCTGGAACCGCAGCCAAAGTTTTGCCTGGCAAGGAGAACACTCGCTCCCTGATAACGCGGCAAATTCAAAACGAAATTCTGATTGATTGGCCGGTTGGTGCAATCCTGCCCAGGCAAACCTTCGTCCAGATAGCGCATTTCATCAAACAGATTAGGACCAAAACCGGTGCGTTTGATAGACTTCAAGAATTGCTTGGGGATAATCATGTCGGTATCGACATTGGCACGATCCAATGGCACGACGATTCCCTTGTGTTGCGTAAATGCTCTCATATTTTATTCCTCAGCCGCCGTTAAACCAGTTCACTGACGTCGACAAAATGGCCGGCAATCGCCGCCGCTGCCGCCATTGCGGGACTCACCAGATGGGTGCGGCCGCCAAAGCCCTGCCGCCCCTCAAAGTTACGATTGGAAGTTGAGGCACAGTGTTCGCCATTTCCAAGTTTGTCAGCATTCATGGCCAGACACATCGAGCAACCCGGTTCACGCCACTCAAGCCCTGCGGCAAGAAAAATAGAGTGCAAACCTTCCGCTTCCGCTTGCGCTTTTACCAGGCCGGAACCGGGCACAACCAAAGCCTGCTTGATATTGCCAGATACTTTTTTACCTGCTACCACCTTGGCAGCGTCCCGCAAGTCTTCAATTCGGGAATTGGTACAGGAGCCAATAAAGACTCTGTCAAGACGAATATCGGTCACTGGCATTCCGGCCTGTAACCCCATATATTCCAATGCACGAGCAATACCTTCTTTTTTCACCGCATCCACTTCGTTATCCAGGTCGGGCACGAAACCATCGATACCCACCACCATTTCGGGTGAAGTTCCCCAACTCACTTGCGGCTTGATATCAGCCCCTTCCATCTCTACTACTTTGTCGAATACGGCATCCGGGTCACTGTGTAAATCTGCCCACTGAGCCACCGCCTGCTGCCACTGTTCGCCTTTGGGCGCGAACGGGCGACCTTTGACATAGTCAATCGTTTTGTCATCTACCGCCACCATTCCGGCTCGGGCACCTGCTTCGATCGCCATATTGCAGACAGTCATGCGGCCTTCCATAGACAACGAACGAATCGCCTCACCACCGAACTCTATGGCATAACCAGTGCCACCGGCTGTACCAATTTTACCGATAATAGCCAGAATCACGTCCTTTGCCGTTACATTAAGCGCCAGTTGTCCGTTCACCTGAATCAGCAGGTTTTTCATTTTCTTCTGAACCAGACACTGAGTTGCCAATACGTGCTCCACTTCCGAAGTGCCGATACCATGGGCTAACGCCCCAAACGCACCGTGGGTAGAGGTATGAGAATCACCACAGACGATAGTCATTCCTGGCAAAGTGGCACCTTGTTCAGGACTGATAACATGAACGATTCCCTGACGCTGGTCACCGAGTTTGAATTCCTGAATGCCAAATTCATCACAGTTTTCGTCCAGGGTCTGCACCTGAATTTTTGATACAGGGTCTTCGATTCCATCGACTCCCGCACTTCGGTCGGTAGTTGGAACATTATGATCCGGCGTAGCCAGATTGGTATCCAGACGCCAGGGTTTTCTATTGGCCAATCGAAGCCCCTCGAACGCCTGGGGCGACGTCACTTCATGAAGTAGCTGACGATCGATATAAATGAGTGCCGAGCCGTCCTCGCGTTGCTTAACCAGATGCGAGTCCCACAATTTGTCATAAAGCGTTTTTCCGGCCATTGCTACCACCTTTTACTCGTCTCTTGTTTAATTGCTATATGCCGCTATTCTAAGCTGTTCAGAAGATAATGGAAATTTATATTGTTTATCGCGTAAATTCCGTTTTGGAATACAATGACAAGTCACCCTTTTTTATTGACCATAGGTTACACCTTGGATACCGAATATCTGACGGCATTTATCAGCGTGGTGGAAAATCAATCGTTTTCTCTGGCTGGAGAGCAGTTGCACCTGACTCAACCCGCTGTTTCCAAACGGATACAAACCCTTGAGAAATTATTGAATGTGCAGTTGTTCGACCGATCGCAAAAAAAACTGCAATTGACCGATGCCGGCCACCAACTAATCGATCCGGCTCGAAAAGTGCTCTCGGAATTACAAAATCTGAAGCTGACGGTAAAAAACCTCGAGGTGGAGGTGAGCGGCGAATTAAAGGTCACTTGCAGTCATCATATCGGGCTGCATCGACTGCCACCGGTACTGAAACAATTCAGCCAGCGAAACCCCAACGTCAACCTGAAATTTTCTTTTGCAGAATCTGAAAAAGCCTATCGGGAGTTGCGCAACAATCAAACCGATCTAGCCTTTATTACGATCGATGATAACTGCGGCCCGGACTTCAACATTCATCTGAGCCTCGATGATCCTATGAACCTGGTGTGTTCAACCAGCCATCCTTTGGCCGGACTGGCCCAGGTCACCATCGATGATATTGCTCAGTATGCCGCAATTTTGCCTGATGAAGGTACCTACTTGTTTAAATTGGTTGACCGCTTGTTTAGAGAAAAAAACAGGCAACTACAAGCCAGCATGCCAACGAACTATCTGGAAACGATAAAAATGATGGTTCATGCCGGCTTGGGCTGGAGTGTTTTGCCTAATCTTATGATCGATGAAACGCTCTGTGCACTTAACGTGGAACAGCTAAAGATCAGTCGAAATCTGGGTATAGTGACACTAAACAAACGCGTTATAAGTCGAGCCAGCTCGGCTTTTATCTCTTCAACGAGACAAATCTGGGCTGACCATGGTGCCTAAACTCACCTGCCATACTTGAATTGTCAATGACACCGAGCGAAAACAAAAAAGGCGACCAGATTGTCGCCTCTTTTCAGGTTACTGCTTAATCACGTCTGCGACGCGTTGTTTGACATAATAACCCGGCGCGTCCTCGATGACTTCCAGCTCACGATCGCCCGGCTGTCTCGCCGCTACTTGCTCATTGTCTCCGTGCTGGTCAATCCAAGTACGCCGCCAGTTCATCCACCAGGAGCCTTTGTGTTGTTCGGCGCTATCCAACCAGTCCTGCGCCTCATCAGGTAACTCACTGTTCGTCCAGTAGCAATACTTTTCTGCAGAAGGAGGATTGACCACACCCGCAATATGCCCTGATCCTGACAGCACAAATCTAACTTCGCCACTCAGCAATTTGGCACCTGGGTAGGTGGCTTTCCACTTTGCGATATGATCCTGTATCGCAGACAAGAAATAAGCAGGTGTTTGCACTTTTGAAATATCAATTTTCACACCGTTTAATTCTATTCCTCCCGGCTCGATGAGCTTATTAGCTAAATACATGTTTCTTAGATAGAAACAATGCATTTTACCGGGCAAGTTGGTGCTATCTGAATTCCAGTAAAGCAGGTCAAATGCCGCTGGCTTCTCACCTTTTAGGTAATTGTTGATAAAGAACGACCAAAACAGATCATTTTCCCGCAACATATTGAAGCTGAACGCCATTGTTCGACCGTCATAATAGCCTGTTTTCGCGACACGCCTCTCTATGCCAGTTATCTCGTGTTCATTAATAAAAACACCAAGGCCACCAGGGTCGGAGAAATCTATCAAGGTGGTAAGGAAAGTCGCACTGCAAATGCGTTTTTGCTGCTTCTGTTCCAAGTAGGATACGGTACAGGCTAACAAGGTACCACCCACGCAGTATCCAATCGTATGGACTTCTTGCTCACCTGTCGCTTTTTCAATAGCATCGAGGGCCGCCAGTGGCCCTTCCACCATATAATCATCAAAGCTTTTATCTTTCAATGCGGGGCCAGGATTGACCCAGGAAATCATAAAGACCGTCAAACCATGGTCGACCATCCACTTCACGAATGAGTTTTCTGCCGTTAAATCAAGAATGTAATATTTATTGATCCACGGAGGCAGAATCAATACAGGCGTTTTATTCACGCTTTCAGTGCTTGGGCTGTATTGAATCAACTGCATCAAGTCGTTCTGATAGACGACCTTGCCAGGCGTGGTTGCGACATTTTGGCCCACTCTAAAGGCCGAATAATCCGTCATGGAAACATTGATCAATCCCGGGTTTTTCTTGTAATCATCGACAAACTGTTTCAAACCTTCCAGAAGATTACCACCACCACTGGCAATGGTTTTACGCAGTACTTCCGGATTGGTAAACACAAAGTTGGAGGGTGATAACGCGTTAACGAACTGGCGGGTAAAAAATACAAATTGATCATGCGTTTTCGAGGTGGTGCCGTCTATCCCTTCAACCAACGACATCATACTATTGGCATAAATCAAATAGGCTTGTTTGATGTAGTCGAAGGCAATATTTTCGGTCCATTCAGGGTCTGCAAAGCGTCGATCTCCGCGTCCTGGCAGGGCCACAGGTTCAACGTCTTTGCCTAGTAACCGCTTTGCCGTATTCTGCAGCAGCGAAAACTGCTGCCTTAACATTGACCCTTCTTGATATAAAAAGCTTTTGGGATGAATGGCGATTTGCTCGAAAAGATCCCGATAAGCGCCGATCATCTCAAATAGCGTTGCAACTTGAGAGTCATCTATGTATTCGTTTTTGGCAACGAGATTTTCGAGAAACTCCCGATACACTCCTGTTGCTGTATCAAATGTTGCGAATAGTTGGTGTACTGCCTTGTGCGCAATATTCGCAGGTTTTACGCCATTTTTTGACTGTTTCGATTTATCTTTGCTCATTCGGTTTTCCACTCGTATTTTATTTTTATTTTGCTGAATGCAAATTACCCGGATGGAGTCTACCACCCGGGTAATTTGCTAAGTCAACCGTTCGGCTTGTTTATTCTGCCGATTCAGCCGTCTCGTCTTTTGAATCTTTGATCACTTTTTCAACTTCGTCTTTAAACTCAACGCCAATCTCACCCAATGCCTTAAAGTCCTCCATTACTTTATGGGTCAGGTCGTTAACGAATGAAGCCTGTCCAGAACCCAGTGCCTTAAGTGACTCGATATCGTGAACATCAGTAAACGCTTTCATTTGATTCATCGTTAATTCTGCGTAGGATCTAACCGCGTTCATCTGAAATTCGGCGACCTTCTGTAAGTTTTCGACCATTAATTGATTGACTTTAGTCATTGACTCGAATGCATGTTTTGCTTGATCAGGAATGTTTTCTAGCAGGTTGTCCGACATATTTATCTCCTATATGTTTATTAGGCTTGTTTCTCTTTTCATCAGTGATTTTTATAACCTGAACCACTATAACTTCTTTATATAACGTCTTCCGAAGACTTCTAGAAAAACGAGAGTAGCACCCTATTCCGCACCCTCATCAGTAGCTATTATGGTGCTTTTTGATAAAGAGTCATAGATATTTATCAAAACTTTTGGACTTCTCCAAAATAACTGAATTTCTATTTTAAAATAAATCTGACTTTTATCATATTACCAATAAAGCTATTTAGATTGTCGACAAACTCTGTTTCTGCGGCTCATCCATAGCAGAAAATGACGGAGAAAAACCACTCCAGGCGACCGACAAAGCCAGCATTGCAACCAAAGCGGAAACAAGAAACATTGCCGCCAGAGAGAACGTCGTTGCCAGGTAACCACTCATCAGTGCACCAATTGCGCCGCCAGCACCAAAACTCGCCGCGCTGTAAAGCGCTTGACCTTGACCTTCATGAACCCCCATAAACGCCCTGTGAACAAAATAAATGGCGACAACATGCATTAAACCAAATGACGCGGCGTGTCCCAGTTGCGCCACTATGATCAGAGGCAGTGATCCGCCCATCCAGCCGGTAAGCAGCCACCTGAGTGTAGTAATGACCAGTGCGGCTATCATCATGATGCGCAGTGTATACCTGGCAAACAAAATCGGCACTAGCAAAAACAATATCACTTCAGCAATAACGCCTTCAGCCCACAACAAACCGATTGCCGTTTTGGAATAGCCATAGCTTTCCATATAGATACTGAAAAAAGTGTAATAAGCACCATGCGAGACCTGCAACAACAGGTTGGCGACAAAAAAAGCGATTACCACCTTTGAGCGCAAGATACCGATCAATCCAGACAAGCTGTGCCGTTCGCGATGCCTGGGCTCTTGCACAGGTGCTAAAGTGCTTACCCAAATAACCGATAGAATGATAAATAAACAAATCGGTAGCAGGGTTATGGGTGTATAGTCGAGCAATGCACCCAATAAAAAAACGGCAAGAATAAACCCAATCGACCCCCAAAGCCTGATATGTCCGTATCGGTTTTTATCGTTTTTCAAATTAAATAGCGTAATGACCTCGTACTGAGGCAGTATCGCATTCCAGAAAAAGCTAAACGATAACATGACGAGCGCGAAGGACCAGAAACCGGATGAAACAAAGAACAGGCCAAAACAGGCACAACCAAGAAAAGCCCCCCAACGAACCAGACCCAGCCGCCGATTGCTCCGGTCACCCAACCAACTCCACAAATTGGGCGCAAGAACCTTCGTGATCATGAGAATAGATAAAAGCTGGCCGATTTCCAGATGACTGAAACCTACGGACTCGAGGTAAAGACTCCAATAAGGAGCCAACCCTCCCAGCAACGCAAAAAACCAGAAATAAAAATTTGAGAGATAAAAATATACCGGGGCAGAAAGCGTATTCTCTCTTCTCTGCATCACAGTTCAGTTCGCACCACGAATAATCGGAGTTGCGCAGGATACACCACTATTTTGCCCACGGTGGCGCAAGTAGTGATCCACTAACGTAATCGCCATCATCGCTTCTGCTATCGGAGTCGCCCGAATACCGACACAGGGATCATGGCGACCATGAGTCACCACTTCAATTGGATTTCCGCTCACGTCAATGCTCTTGCCCGGTAAACGCAGGCTCGATGTCGGTTTCAGCGCAATTCGCGCCACCACATTCTGACCGGTTGAAATACCACCGAGAATTCCACCTGCATGATTGGACAGGAAACCTTCCGGCGACATCTCATCTCGGTGCTCTGTGCCCTTGCGATCAACCACAGCGAAGCCTTCACCAATTTCAACCCCTTTTACCGCATTGATACTCATCAGCGAATGAGCCAAATCGGCATCCAGACGATCGAAAACAGGCTCGCCCAACCCGGGAGGTAGATTTTCAGCCACAACCGTGACTTCCGCTCCAATCGAATTCCCTTCTTTTCTTAGCGCATCCATATAGGATTCAATTTCAGCCACAAGCGACGCATCGGGGCAAAAAAATGGATTGGTATCGACCTGACTCCAATCAAATCTGTCGGTAACTGTGCGGATTGGGCCAAGTTGAGACAAGTAACCCCGAATGGTAATATCCGCATATTGGCCTAAATATTTTCTGGCGATAGCGCCCGCCGCCACGCGAACCGCCGTTTCACGTGCGGAGGATCGTCCACCCCCACGGTAGTCCCGAAAGCCATATTTGTGATTGTATACGTAATCGGCATGAGCGGGACGAAACTGGTCTTTGATGTTTGAATAGTCTTTGGATCGCTGATCGGTGTTTTCGATTATCAAACCAATCGGCGTACCGGTAGTTTTACCCTCGAATACGCCAGAAAGAATTTTGACCCGGTCCGGCTCTCTACGTTGCGTCGTATGCCTGGAAGTACCAGGCTTCCTGCGATCTAGGTCTCGTTGCAGGTCTGCTTCCGACAATGCCATACCGGGCGGACAACCATCTACAATTGCGCCCAGCGCCAAACCATGACTTTCGCCAAACGTAGTTACGGTAAATAACTTTCCTATCGAATTTCCAGACATTTCCCAGCTTCACTTAAATTGTTTAAGCGGCATTATACACAAAATCTCATAACCACCCTGGCATGAAAAAGTGATTAAAAGGGACTCAGTATCCAGAGCCAAATGGCACCTGCTCGAACCCAATCCATCATACCTCAAACCGTATCAGTACCCAACAGCGTTTTATCCACAGGGCAATCGGGCTTAATACCGCTTGAATTTAGAAACGAATTGAGGTAATCAGTCTATCTTTATGATTTATAATAAAGGATTGATTTCATCGAATGA